>Ga0075011_10000086_pt1 | contig 45964 bp, 38 predicted proteins | sample TARM_MetaG_T_14_FD_72354 | JGI IMG/M metagenome (GOLD analysis project Ga0075011, IMG submission 72354) | Freshwater microbial communities from Pennsylvania, USA, analyzing microbe dynamics in response to fracking - TARM_MetaG_T_14 | ecosystem: Environmental > Aquatic > Freshwater > River...
ATCCACTGTTGCAGATGGCGCATTAACCGAGCCGGCAACTAATGGGATGACTAAGGAGGGCCGCACTTTCGAAACTGGCGTTCGCGCGGTGAGCTAGGGTCTGTTGCCTTTGCGTCGCAAACCGCATTACTGCGCCAAATGGCGCCAGGCCGGGCGAGGCATTGCAAGGCAGATCGCCATTCAGCTGCCTTCGATTCATAGTTGTAAGAATGGCCTGCTATGCAAGGCGCGCCTCGGTGGAGGCTCTGGTATCCATGTATTCGCGGCCTTCGACGATCAGGCCGTCGCGGATCACCAGCAGGTTGTGGTAGCTGTTGCGATAGACACGGTCGGCAAACACCATTTCACCCTGCGCTTCATAGGCGACGCGATCACCTTCAGCGGTCAATCCGGTAATTACGACGGAGCGCTTATCGGCACTTAGCAGGCCGCTCCGTACCGCGGTATTGAACGCTTCGCGGCTCATGTCGCCTCGGGTCAACGTCCACCATTTGACGTCCGGATGCTGCAACGCTTCGAAGGTATCCATGTCGCCGTCAATAACGGCCTGTACATATCGACGCACCAGCGCTTTGTTGTCCTCGATCGTGTTACTCACGGTTCTCTCCGTTGTCTGTTGTCCGCTAAATCGGGTCGGGCAGGCTTTTCAGCCGTTGCGGTATGGAAAACTAGGCCGAGCCTGCACCCTTGTCCATAGGTCAGCTTTGACTGCGGGACAAACGAGAATCCGATATTGAGCTGGGTAAAACCTCCGCCGTCTGAGAAGCTGCCCAGCAGTTGCCGCCACGAATAGCGCGGCTGGCGCAGCGAGTGGCTGGCGCCCCTGGCCATGAAAATTTCAAAATCTGGCTCCGAACGCTATCAATCGCCAAGCTTGATGTGAAAGTACACTCGGAGACGGTCCTCATTTCGTAAACCTGCATCTGGCATGTCAGTCAGCGACAGGAAAGCTCAGCATCAACAATAAGAACGGCTGAAGGAAGCGACATGAATGTCATCGAATATCGGGAATACGAGTCCCCCCATGCAGGCAATTTTTCCACCGAAGCCGGCTTGTCCTGGCACCGCCATCGACGGCACCATTCGCTAGCGAACGCCTCAGCGCCCTATGGGATAAATGATGGATTTTTCCTGGGTGAACTCTTTCAGCCAGTCCGGGCCGAACTCGCGGCCGATGCCCGACCGCTTGAAGCCGCCGATTGGCGCATAGGGCATCTTGCCGCCGCCCCCGTTGATATAAACGCTGCCCGCGCGGATGCGTCGGGCCATTTGGTAGGCAACCGCGGCGTCGGCCGTGGCGACCGCGCCATTGAGGCCATAGCGCGAATCGTTGGCGATGGCGATGGCCTCTTCATCGCTATCGAAACCGATGACCACGCCCACTGGCCCGAAGATTTCCTCCTGGGCGATGGTCATGTCGTTGCGCACGTCATCGAACAGGGTGATATCGCTGAAGAAGCCTTTGTCCAAGCCCTGCGGGCGACCGCCTCCGCATACCAGCGTGGCGCCCGAATCGCGGCCACTGGCAACGAAATGCTCGACCTTGGCCCGCTGCGATTCACGAATCAGCGGCCCCATTACCACGCTCGGGTCGGCCGGGTTGCCAATCTTCATCTGGCTGGCCACAGCCTTGGCCATTTGTACGAACTGCTCTCGGATCGAGTTGTGCACCAGGAAGCGCGTAAGCAAGGCGCAGCCCTGGCCGGCGTTTACCGTCAGACCGGCAATGGCGCCCAGGGCCGTGCCCTGAATGTCGGCGTCGGGCCGCACGATCAAAGCAGATTTACCGCCCAGTTCAAGGTGCACACGCTTAAGCGTTGGCGCAGCCTGGGACATGATGCTCACGCCCACCGCTTCGGAGCCGGTGAACGACACCATGTCCACGCGCGGATCGCTGCTCAGCAGGCCGCCGACCTCGACCCCGCCGGTGACGATGTTGAGCACGCCCTTGGGCAAACCGACTTGCTCGGCGATTTCACCGAACAGCAATGCCGAGTAAGGCGTGAACGGCGAGGGCTTGAGCACCAGTGTGTTACCTGCCAACAGTGCCGGAAAAATCTTCGCCAGGTTGAGCAGAAACGGGAAGTTATAGCCGGTGATGCCTGAAACCACGCCGATCGGTTCGCGCTCGATGCTTCCGCTGCCGAGGATCATCGGCCCGCCCGGGTTGAATGGATTGGGCGTTGCTTCCACGGGAATCTGCTGCGCCCCGTCATGCAGCGACTGGTCGATGGCTGTGAGCACATGGGCCAGCGGCATATCGACCTGCATCGCATAGGTGACACCTTGCGCGCAGCCGACCTCGGCGATGATCAGCGCGGCGATTTCCTCCCGGCGCGCCACCAGCGCGCTGTGCATGCGGCGCATGTAACCGGCACGTTCGGCCATGCTCAGCCATGGCCAGGGGCCACTGTCGAACGCACGGCGTGCGGCGTCAATGGCGGCGTCGGCACTGGCGGTATCGCCCACCGGCGCTTGGCCGATCACTTCCTCGGTGGCGGGGTTGAGCACGGCTTCGGTCGGACCGTTTGCCGAAACCCAGGCGCCATCGATATAGAGTTTGTTCAGCTGCGTAAATGGAATACTCATGCCGCTACAGCTCCTTTGGTTATGCCAGTGACGGCAGTGCCAGTGATGATTTCGGCGGCGCGCATGGCGATGGCCATGGCAGGCGCGTTGGTATTACCCGACATCAAGGACGGCATGATCGAGGTATCGACGACGCGGACACCCTCGACCCCGCGTACCTTCAACTCAGGATCGAGAACCGAAGCGCTGTCCGCGCCCATGCGACAGGTTCCGGAAACGTGAAAGGCGGTCTGACCGAAGCGGCGGAAAGCGGCAAGGATTTGCTCATCGCTTTGCACCTGCGCCCCAGGCGTCAGCTCCTGAACTATGAAGGGCTTGAGCACCGGCTCGGCGGCCAGACGGCGAATCCAGCGCAGCAACGAGATCGCGGCGATGCGGTCGGTCTCGGCGGTGAGATAGTTGGCGACGATCTTCGGCGGCACGGCTGGATCGGCCGACTGGATGGTGATTTCGCCCTGGCTCTCGGGATGCATGAAATAACCGCCGATGGTCAGGCCGGGTTGCTTGTCGATCATCACGGTCTTGCCGTCGCCATCCATGGAATACAGGCTGACGCCGATCTGTGCGTCCGGACGCTGCAGATCCGGCCGGGTCTTCACGAAACCGCCCGCTTCGTGCGCGGCATGGGTCATCGGGCCTTTCTTGCTGAGAAAATACTGCGCGACCGAACGCAGCAGGCCCAAGCCTGCGAAACAGTGATTCAGGCTGCCGCTGGTAACCCGGTACTGAACCGCCATATAGACGTGCTCGCGCAGGTTGCGCCCCACCTGCGGCGAGTCCTGCACGAGTGCGATGCCGTGCTGCTTCAGCAAACCGGCCGGGCCGATGCCGGACAGTTGCAGCAGCTTCGGCGATTCGATGGCGCCGGCGCAGATCATCACCTCGCGGTTGAGCGCAAAACGCTGGTCGCCATTCTTGCCACGCACATGCACGGCTACCGCGCGACGCTGCTGGAACTCGATGCGCTGGACGTGTGTGCCGGTCATCACGGTCAGGTTGGGACGGCCACGAACCGGGTCGAGAAAGGCCTTGGCCGCACTGAAACGCTGGCCATTCCATGTGGTTTGCGGCTGATAGCCAAAACCACCCTGGCTGACCGCATCCACATGATTGGTATCGTCGGTCCGTGCCGCCCCGAGCGTATCGGCAGCGCTGATGATCGCTTCGCACAGCGGATCGCCCGCCGGGTGTACGGTGACCTTGAGCGGGCCGCCAACGCCACGCCATTGCGAACTGCCGAGCTGGTGATCCTCGAGGGCGACGAACTGTCGGCCCATGTCCCGCCAGCCCCAGCCGGTGCAGCCCTGGGCTTCCCAGCCATCGTAGTCGGCCGGCGCACCGCGTACATAGACCATGCCGTTGATCGAACTGGAGCCTCCGATGGCCTTGCCCTTGAGCCACAGCTCGGTGGCCATGCCTTCACCGCGCGAGGCCTGGTAGTCCCACACATGCGGATTGCCGGCCATCAACAGTTTGCCGATACCGCGCGGCATCGCGATCAACGGGCTGGTATGGTCGGGGCCGCTTTCGATCAGCAGCACCGAAACCTCGGGGTCGGCCGAAAGCCGGTTGGCCAGCACGCAGCCGGAAGAGCCCGCGCCGATGATGATGTAATCGTAGGTTCTGCTCATTTGTCGCCTTCTGTTCCATCTGGATTGCCTGGACGTTGCGCTTGTACGGAGGGGTCTCGAAACCCGGACTGCGCAAGCGCCCATCTGCCTTGCCCTGCAGCGGACGAATCAATCCGGGCCGCCCTCGCCGGCAGGCGCTTCGTCCAGGATATGAATGACCCGTTCCGGGCAGGCTCTGGCTCCGCGCATGGCAAGTTGCTCCTGGTCCGGCCCGACCGTGAAACCGCTGGTGGCGATGTAGCCGTTGTCATCCAACTCATAGAGCCCGGGCGCCACTTGATTGCAGCGGGCATGGCCGGCGCAGGCCGCGCTATCGACCCGGATTCTCATGCGCTCGCCTCGCTGACCCGCGTTTCGCTCGCGCCGTTCCGGTCGCTTGGGTTGTCCCACTGCAGATGCAGATCTTCCATGCCAAAAACACCGTATGCGTTGAAACGCGGCTGAGTGCCATCGGCGATACGGAACGGCGGAATCAGCTTCAGCCACAGCTCCAGGGCGATGCGCAATTCGCGGCGCGCCAGGTGGGAGCCGACGCAGCGGTGAACCCCATAGGAAAACGCCATGTGCGGTGCATTACCCGTACTGAGCTGGAAATCCACCTTGTCCGCTTCGTCGAAGACTTCCGGATCGAGGTTGGCCAGCTCGGTGCTGATCATCACGATGTCGCCCTTCTTCATGGTCGCTTCGCCGATCTGCACATCGCGGGTCACGGTGCGACGCATATTGACGATGGAATAGGAACGCAACAGTTCCTCCACCGCATCCGGGATCAGATCCGGATTGGCACGCAGCTGCGCCTGCTGCTCGGGATTGCGCGCCAGATGGCGGAAGAACAGACCGATGCTGGATGTGACGGTATCCAGGCCGCCGATGAAGATCAGAAAGTTGATGCCCAGCATCTCGTCGTCGGTGAGCGGACGGCCATCGATCTGGCTGGCCAACAGGTAGCTGCTGAAATCGTCACCCGGGTTCTCCCGACGCTCGGCGATATGCGTGCGGATCCAGTCGGTGATGGTACGGGCGTTATCGGTAACGACCTGCATGTCGGAGCTTTTGATCAGCGTCTGGGTCCAGTGCTGGAACAACGGACGATCTTCCAGTGGCCATCCCATCAGCTTGAGAAAGATCAGCGTCGGGAAGGGCTTGGCGAAGTCTTCGTTGAAATCGCAACGGCCTTTCTGGGCGACTGCCTCGATCAGTTGCGTGGCCAGTTCGCGGATATCCCGCTCCAGCGCATCGACCTTCTTCGGTGTGAACAGCGGATTGAGCAGTGCGCGATACTTGGCGTGATCCGGCGGATCGACTTCCAGCGGTGCCAACCGCCAGCTTTCACCGAGCAGCATGGCGTAAGGGGTCAGACCCGCGCTGCTGAAGGTTTCCGGGTCCTGCAGGATGCGCCGCAAATCCTCCGAGCGGCGCGGTATCCAGGCGCCCGGCAGAAAGCCCAGGCGCGGTATCCAGAAGATCGGCGGGGTATTCTGATGCAGCGCCGCGGCCCAGGCGTAGGCGTTTTCGCCCTGGGCCGTGAGCTCTGCCCACAGATCGAAGTTTCGAATCAAATGCGCCGGGATATGCGGCGGCGCGGCAGGGGCGTGATCGACAGTCATTCTTGTTCTCCAGTCATGGTCGGCATCCGTGAGGTACGCAATGAACCTCAACAAACCCTGTTGGACTGTAGGACTCGGTTGCCGGGCCCACAACGGACAGAATTTCTGATCTGTTCGATTTTCCTATCAGAATGCGCAACTGCCTGACCAGCTCGTCTTGCCTGTCGGGGAACCCTTGTGCCAGTCTGCAATTTCACCGCTGATCGCTCCTTGGTCGGCGCCATGATTCCAATAAGAAACCGATCAGAGGTGCAGGATGAATCAGCAACCCCACACCATGCTGGACTTCCCCGACCTGGATGAGTTAGCCGGCAACCGACATGCGCTACGCTCGCAGCGAACCCGCGACCTGTTACTCGAGGGTATGTATCGCCTGGCGCTGGAAAAGGATTTCCGTGAGATCACCATACAAGAGCTGCTCGACCGAACCGGCGTGGCGCGCTCGACGTTCTATGCTCACTTTCGCGACAAGGAAGACCTGCTGGTCGCCGGTTACGAAAAAATTGGCATACCCCACACAAGAGTCTGCGAAGTATCCGGTGACAGCCGGGTGGTACTGGACGTCTCGAGCTGGCTGTTCACCGCAACCGAGCGTCACGCTGAGCTAACCACCTCGTTCTTTAGCAGCCCTTCCCAGGGCATCATTCTCGCGCATCTGGAAAACATCCTGATCATTCAGGTGCGCGAGCACTACCGCAAGCAGGGTCTCTATGATTCGAACGGCCTGCATGGCGAGGTGGCGGTACGTTGCTTCGTGGGCGCCCTGATCGGGCTATGGCTGTGGTGGGTGCGTCATGACTACCCTAGTTCGGCCAACGAAATGACAGAAGCATTCGATAGCCTGATGAACAACGGCACCTGGCCTGCCGCCGACTGACCTGCCGGGCCAAGGCATCGCAGCTCGCAATCACCCGATGCCCCGCAGTGATGATCGCCACGCCGGACAAAAAGCACAAAGACGCGAAACCGCTTGCCGCCGGGCATCACACACCAGAAGCGGCAGGCAATGTTACTGGAGCAATCCTCTGGCGATTTGGTCGACTTCGGTAATCGTCGACCGCATATAGCGTTCAGCCCCGTTGGGCGCCCAATTGCCGTCCTGTTTGAGGATCACGCCGCGGACGAACGAGTACTCGCGTGCCGCATGCTCAAGCGCCTCGGTAAGTGCCGGATGGCCGGCCGACAAACGCTCGAACGCATCGATTACTTCGTGATCGAGTTGATGGGTTTTCTCGTCTCTCAGTATCCATGTTTCGGCGCCAAGACGATTGAACGACGCGATCTGATAGTTCACCAGCAATTCGCCCATAGCGCGGCTGATGGCGTGTAGTTTTCCAAGTTCACCCAGAGGCTCGTCACCCTGCAGCTGGGCGTAATGGGCATCCAGGAAGGCTTGTAGATGTGCGTGCGACTCGATAACCGGCAACAGCCTACGTGAATAAGAGGGTTCGGTAGAGCGTAGCGCCGCGCTGGTTTGGGGTAATTCGTCGGTATCATCGAGGCGTGTTTCCAGACGCTGGACTGCAGTTACAACGTCCTTCACGCCCAATGTCCTGGCCAGGGTTTGCAAGCGGAGCATCCGTTGCTGATAGTCCTGCTTGTTACGCAACTCATAGGGGCTTCCGTTCTGATTGAAATACACCAACGCATTTGCGCAGGTCAGAAAGGCCAAGGATCGGAGTTCCTGGGTCGTCTGCAGCTCTTGTTGTATGCGCCCGGCTTGAGCCGGCACGGCAATAATCAAAAACAACATGAGTATTGCCGCTCTATTCATCCTGTGGATATCCATTGTCGCTCCCTAAGTTTTCCACCGCTTCAAGCCGACCGCCAGGCAGCGCCCGCCCCGTCAGGATTGGGCTGGATTGGCACCCAAGTGCCGCCGCCATAGTCGGTCTAGCTGGGCGCCTCGTCATAGCCGCACCCATCAAGCCGATCCAGAAACCACGATGCTCGGCGGCTAGTGCGAGGCGGGCGGCCTGTACATTGGCTCAGCGGCGAACGCTCGCCGTGATTTTCGCATGCGGGCCAGACACCTGCGCAGCCCAGGCCTCGGCGGCCTGGTCGAGCGTGTAGTCGACGTAGTCGATCTGGATTTCCTGCTCCCTCGCGATCTTCAGCAGACGCAGCCAGATTTGCTCGCGGTCAGCGGGCGGGCGCTGGCCCGTGCCAATGCACGACAGCGAACGGAACAGCAGATCGGCAATGTCGAGATCGAGCTTGCGCCCTGCCCCGGTGCCAATGGTCATGATCCGTGCGCCCCAGTTGGTAGCCTTCAAAGAGCTAAGCATGGGTTGGCCGCAAACCAGATCCAGCACTACGTCGAACCCACCGTCGCCTGAGTCTTTCAGTGCCGCAACATCATCGGCGCCGCCCAACGTCACCACGTCATCGGCGATGCCGCGCGACTTCAAGCGCGTCAGTGCCTCAGCAGAGCGTGCCGCACCCACGACCTTTCCGGCGCCCATGCCACGAGCCAGTTGCAAAGCGATCTGCCCAAGGGTGCCGGTAGCGCCGAGCACGAGCACTTTTTCGCCTTTCTGGATTTGCGCCTTTTCCAGCGGCACGATGGCGCCGGTCCCGGCGATACCCATGCTGATCGCGGTCTTGTCATCTACGTCGTCCGGAACGTTCCAGACCTCCGCAGTCGGTACCAGCGTGCGCTCGGCCCAAGCACCAAAAGGCAGAACCGAACGCTCGCCAAAATACACTCGACGACCGTCTTCCGCGCGACCAACACCTTCGCCACGAATGACGCAGGGATACTCGACCCCAAGTCGATAAGCGCCGAGCACGTCCCAACCGCCCAGGCCGGCAGTGTCGACGTCGATCATGACGGAGCCTTGCTGCGGCTCAGGTTCGCGAAAATTGCCTACTACCGGTGGAGCATTGCGCTCGGAAATGATGGCTGCACGCATGCCAATCTCCTCTTGTCTGTCTTGTTGTCGGGGTTGAAGTCAGGTCATTAGTTGAACATTTTATCGAATTTTGTCCAGTAATAATTGTTGTTGAACCGTGGCGCCGGCTTCGCGCTATCCATCGATGGACCACCAAGCGGGCAGACGCACTACGACCACCAGATAATCTATTCACTTTTCGTAAGTTTGTATCGTTATTCTGCTTATCCTCTGTAATCTTCGTCTAGGCTGGAAATTTCATAACAGAAGGAGGACATCCATGGCTTCAATCTTCGATATCCCGGTTCAATCCAATGACGGCCAGTCGCTTACGCTGGAGCGCTACAAAGGCAAGGTATTGCTGGTCGTCAATGTGGCCTCCAAATGCGGGCTGACGCCGCAGTACGAAGGGCTTGAAAAGCTCTACGAAGATAAGCGCGAACAAGGCTTGGAGGTGCTGGCGTTCCCCGCCAATAACTTCAAGGAGCAGGAGCCGGGCAGCGACCAGGAGATCAAGGAGTTCTGTACCTTGACCTATAACGTGCAGTTCCCGCTTTTCGCCAAGGTGTCCGTCGCTGGGGAGGATCGTCATCCGCTCTATGGGGAATTGACCGCCGCCAAGCCAGACGCTACCGGTGAAGGTCCCATGCGTGAGCGGCTCGCCGGTTATGGCATCCAGACCAACGCTGCCCCGGAGGTGCTCTGGAACTTCGAGAAGTTCGTCATCGGTCGCGACGGCCAGGTGGTGGCGCGTTTCTCGCCGGATGTCAGCCCGGATGACCCGCGCCTGCAACAGATGATAGAAGCCGAACTGGCCAAGTAATAGCGAATTGGGTGATCGCCGCAACGGCGGTCACTCGTTATCCAGGCGGTTCCACTCAGCCAGTCGCGCCATCGCTGCGGCTTCGTTATCTCTCCTCCCCTGCGCCGCCTGATATCTGTTTATCTGATACCAGATAGCCAATTTTATCGTTTTACGATATTTACACGTAAACAGATAATCTGTTCAAATAATCCATGCCGCCATGTGCCGCGTAAACAAGAACAATCTGGAGGTTGGCCATGAGCAAAACCCCATCGCTGGACGACAAATACGTCCAGCAGACCGGCAAAGTCCTGATGACGGGCATCCAGGCGCTGGTGCGTCTGCCATTGATGCAGCGCCAGCGCGACCTCGAGAATGGGCTCAATACTGCAGGCTTCATCTCTGGCTATCGCGGCTCGCCTCTTGGCGGGTTCGATCAGGCGCTATGGAAGGCTCGCGACCATCTGAAGGAATACCACGTTCACTTCCAGCCGGGCGTCAACGAAGACCTGGCGGCAACCTCGCTGTGGGGCACCCAGCAGGTCAACATCTTTGAAGGCGCCAAGTACGACGGTGTGTTCGGCATGTGGTATGGCAAGGGTCCGGGTGTGGACCGCTGTGGCGACGTATTCCGCCACGCCAACGCCGCCGGCACATCGCGCTTCGGCGGTGTGCTGGCAATCGCCGGTGACGATCACGGCGCCAAGTCTTCATCCCTGCCGCACCAGACCGAACACATTTTCAAAGCTGTAATGATGCCCGTGCTGGCACCGTCCGGCGTGCAGGAATACCTGGACTACGGCATGCATGGCTGGGCCATGTCGCGTTTTTCCGGCTGCTGGGTTGCCCTCAAGGCGGTTGCCGATACCGTAGAAAGCGCCGCCATCGTCGACGTAGATCCACACCGCGTGCAGCCGATCATCCCCGACGTACCGATGCCGGAAGGCGGGATGAACATTCGTTGGCCAGACCCGCCACTGGATCAGGAAAAGCGGCTGTTCGAACACAAGGTTTACGCCGCTCTGGCCTACGCCCGCGCCAACCGCCTCGACCGTATTGTGGTCGATTCGCCCAAGGCGCGCCTTGGCATCATCACCTCTGGCAAGTCCTATCTGGACGTGTGTCAGGCGCTCAAGATTCTCGGCATCGACGACGCGCTCGCTCAGCAAATCGGGCTGCGTGTCTACAAGGTAGGGATGATCTGGCCGCTCGAGGCCGAAGGCGTGCGGCAGTTCGCCGAAGGCCTGGAAGAAATCGTGGTGGTCGAAGAAAAGCGCCACATGATCGAGTACCAGCTCAAGGAAGAACTTTATAACTGGCGCGAGGACGTGCGCCCCGCCATCGTCGGCAAGTTTGACGACAAAGGCGAATGGGCACGGCCACACACTGATTGGCTGCTGCCTGCAATTGGCGAGCTGACGCCCGCGCAAATCGCCCGTGCGCTGGCGCAGCGGATTCTGCGGGTCTACCAGGGCGGGGAGCTGCAGATGCGCCTGGCCGTACTGGAAGCGCAACTGTGCAGCAAGGGCCATCTGGTCAACCTGATGGATCGCGTGCCGCATTACTGCTCCGGTTGCCCGCACAACACGTCCACCAAGGTTCCGGAAGGCAGCCGAGCGCTGGCGGGAATCGGTTGCCACTACATGGCTGCCTGGATCTACCCGCAAACCCAGACTTTCAGCCAGATGGGCGGCGAAGGCGTCGCCTGGGTCGGCCAGGCGCCCTTCACCGAAACCAGGCATGTGTTCGCCAATCTCGGCGACGGCACCTACTTCCACTCCGGCCTGCTGGCGATCCGCGCGGCTGTGGCTGCCAAGGTTTCGATCACCTACAAGATCCTCTACAACGACGCCGTAGCCATGACGGGCGGCCAGCCTGTCGACGGTACGCTGAGCGTGTCGCAGATCTCTCGCCAGTTGGCCGCCGAAGGCGTGACCAATATCGTGGTGGTCAGCGAAGACACGGACAAATATGAACACGTAAAGGACCTCGCCCCCGGCGTTCCGGTGTATCGCCGGGACCGCATGGACGACGTGCAGAACGAGCTGCGTGAATTCAACGGCGTATCAGCGATCATTTACGACCAGACCTGCGCCGCCGAGAAACGACGCCGACGCAAGCGCGGCAAGTTTCCGGACCCGGCGCGCCGCGTGGTGATCAACGAGGCCGTCTGTGAAGGCTGCGGCGACTGCAGCAGCAAATCCAACTGCATGTCCGTGGTTGCGGTAGAAACCGAATTCGGGCGTAAGCGCGAAATCGACCAGTCTTCCTGCAACAAGGACTTCACTTGTCTGTCTGGCTTCTGCCCGAGCTTCGTCACGGTCGAAGGCGGCAAGCTGCGCAAGCCCAAGGCATTGGCGGAAAACCCCGAGGACCACTGGGAGCTGCCGCAGCCCGCCCCACTGGCGCTGGATGAGCCCTATAGCATTCTGGTCACTGGCGTTGGTGGAACTGGCGTGGTCACTATCGGCGCCCTGCTCGGCATGGCTGCCTTCATCGAAGGCAAGGGCGCGCTAAACCTCGACATGGCCGGCATGGCTCAGAAAGGTGGCGCGGTGTGGTCGCATATCCGCATTGCCGCTCAGCAGGATCAGCTTTTCGCCCCGCGCATCGCCGAAGGCGAAGCCAGCCTGCTGCTGGGCTGCGATCTGGTGGTCAGCGCCAACACCGAAACGCTGTCGAAGATGCGCCAGGGTGTGACCCATGCGGTGGTCAACAGTGAAGAAAGCATCACCAGCGCCTTCGTCCGTACTTTTGCCATGCAGGCGGAGAGCGGCGACCTTGAAGCGCACCCGGACCCGCACTTCCAGACCGGCGACATGGCAGCACAAATTCGCGAAGCAGTAGGCGACGGCCAGGCGACCTTCATAGACGCCAGCAAGCTCGCCACCGCATTGATGGGCGACTCCATCGCCACCAATACCTTCATGCTGGGTTACGCCTATCAGAAGGGTTGGCTGCCGGTGGGCGAAGCGGCCCTGATGCAGGCGATCGAACTGAACGGCACGGCGGTGGAATTCAACCGCAACGCCTTTGTCTGGGGCCGTCGCGCAGCGGTCGATCTGCTTCGCGTGCAGCACAAGTTGGAGTCCGGCAAAGTCCAGACCCGCGATCGGCAACTCTCGCAGACGCTGGAGGAGACTATTGAACGGCGTAGCAGCTACCTCACCGACTACCAGAACACGGCGCTCGCAAAGCGTTATCTGGATCGCGTGAAGCAATTCAGCGCCAAGGAAACGGCCCTTGTCGGCCAGCCTGGCGCGCTCACGGCAGCCGTGGCCCATTACTACTTCAAGGTCCTGGCGATCAAGGATGAGTACGAAGTGGCACGGCTGTTCACCAATGGCGACTTCCTGAAGAAGATTGAGGCGACGTTCGAGGGCGATTACAGCCTGCGCTTCCACCTCGCACCGCCGGTGCTTAACAAGGCCGAGCCCGGCACCGAACCGACCAAGAAGAGCTACGGTCCCTGGATGCTCAAGGGCTTCAGGCTACTGGCCAAGCTGAAATTCGTGCGCAATACCTGGCTTGATCCATTCGGCTACACCCAGGAACGCAAGGTCGAACGTCACTGGCTGCAGAGCTACGAAGCGCTGCTCGACGAACTCCTGACCAAGGTCGCTACGGACAACTTCGATCTGGCTGTGCAACTGGCACAGCTGCCAGATGCGGTGCGTGGTTACGGCCCGGTCAAGGAGCGTTACCTCTCGCACGCCGAAAGCAGGAAGGCGCAGCTACTGGAGCAACTGCGCACCGGCTCGAGTTTTTACGACGCGAGCCAGACCGGTACATCGAAACGCATCGACGCCGTCCAGCTTTGATGTGGTACCCGGCCTTCAAGCGAAGGCCGGGTGACCCAACAATTAGTAACAACCGGACGGCCCAGGCGAACGCCATTTTTCGCCGACACCGGACGGACGTTAACGTGAAGGAGAGGTGGTCGCGAGTGAACATGCCCAACATCTACAGCATTTCCGAACTGGCTCGGGAGATGACGGTGACCACTCGTGCTATTCGCTTCTATGAAGAGCAGGGCCTGCTGCTGCCCGAGCGATGCGGTCAGAAGCGCCTCTACTCGCAGCGCGACCGGGTGACGCTGGAGCTGATCATGCGCGGGAAACGCATCGGGTTGTCGCTGGCCGAATGCAAGGACTTGATCAGCATGTACGACCCAGCCGGCGGCAACAGCATGCAGCTGAGCCGGCTGTTGGAAACGATTGGCGACAGGCGCCAGCAGCTCAAGCGGCAGGTGCTGGACATCCAGAAAATGCAGGCGGAGCTGGACCTTGCGGAACAACGCTGCCGGTTGGCACTGGAGCAGGCCGGCGGTGTCGCCCATGAAACCAATAATGACAACAGGAGAGTTGGACCATGAATGGCTTGCCCGGATTGAATTTCTTCCTCGGTGAGGAAATCGACATGCTGCGCGATTCCGTTGCCGGATTCGCTGCCAAGGAAATCGCCCCGCGTGCGGAGGAAGCGGACCGCGCCGACCAGTTCCCGATGGATCTCTGGCGCAAGTTCGGCGACATGGGCCTGCTTGGCCTGACCGTTGCGGAAGAATACGGCGGCTCCGGCATGGGCTACCTGGCGCACATGATCGCAATGGAAGAAATCTCACGCGCCGCTGGCGGCATCGGCTTGTCGTACGGCGCCCACTCCAACCTTTGCGTCAACCAGATCAACCGCAATGGCAGCGAGGCGCAGAAGCGCAAATTTCTGCCAAAGCTGATTTCGGGCGAACACATCGGCGCGCTGGCCATGAGCGAGCCCAACGCCGGTTCCGACGTGGTTTCGATGAAGCTGCGCGCCGATAAAAAAGGCGATCGCTACGTGCTCAACGGCACCAAGATGTGGATCACCAACGGCCCCGATTGCGATGTGCTGGTGGTCTACGCCAAAACCGATCTGGCCGCTGGCCCCAAGGGCATGACCGCTTTCATCCTCGAGAAAGGCGCCCCCGGTTTCTCGGTTGCGCAGAAGCTCGACAAGCTCGGCATGCGTGGCTCGCACACTGGCGAACTGGTGTTTCAGGATGTCGAGGTGCCGGAAGAAAACGTGCTTGGCGGCGTCGGCGAAGGCGTCAAGGTACTGATGAGTGGCCTCGACTACGAACGCGCAGTACTCAGCGGGGGCCCGCTGGGCCTGATGCAGGCTGCGATGGACGTCGTTATTCCCTACATCCACGACCGCAAGCAGTTCGGCCAGAGCATCGGCGAATTCCAGCTGATCCAGGGCAAGGTCGCCGACATGTACACCACCCAACAGGCATGCCGCGCGTACCTGTACGCGGTCGGCAAGCACCTCGACGCGCAGGGCAGTGGTCATGTCCGTCAGGTTCGCAAGGACTGCGCCGGCGTCATCCTCTACGCCGCGGAAAAGGCGACCTGGCTTGCCGGTGAAGCGATCCAGATCCTGGGCGGTAACGGCTACATCAACGAATTCCCGGTCGGTCGCCTGTGGCGCGACGCCAAGCTCTACGAAATTGGCGCCGGCACCAGCGAAGTCCGCCGGATGTTGATCGGGCGCGAGCTGTTCAACGAAACGAAATAAAAAATCGCTAGAGGCTAGAAGCTGGAGGCTGGACGCAAGAGCAGCCGTGCTCCTCGTTCAGCCTCCAGCCTTCAGCACTTTTTTCGAGGGCTTTTCATGGCTATCCTGAATACCCAGATCAATACCCGCTCGCCTGAGTTCGCCGCGAATCGCGAGGCGATGCTCGTCCAGGTCAATGACCTGCGCGCCCTGCTCGGTCGCGTCCATGAAGGCGGTGGCGAGAAGGCGCAGCTGCGCCACACCTCGCGCGGCAAATTGCTGCCCCGCGAACGCATCAATCGCTTGCTCGACCCTGGCTCGCCATTTCTCGAAGTCGGCCAGCTGGCCGCCCACGAGGTTTATGGCGAAGAGGTGCCAGCCGCCGGTTTGGTGGCTGGCATCGGCCGGGTCGAAGGCGTCGAGTGCATGATCATTGCCAACGACGCCACGGTAAAAGGCGGCAGCTACTATCCACTAACAGTGAAAAAGCACCTGCGCGCGCAGACCATCGCGCAGCAGAACCGCTTGCCATGCATTTACCTGGTGGATTCCGGCGGCGCCAACCTGCCGCGTCAGGACGAGGTGTTTCCTGATCGCGAACACTTCGGCCGCATCTTCTTCAACCAAGCCAACATGAGCGCTATCGGCATTCCGCAGGTCGCCGTGGTGATGGGCTCCTGTACCGCCGGTGGCGCCTATGTGCCAGCGATGGCGGATGAAGCCATCATGGTGCGCAATCAGGCGACCATCTTTCTCGCCGGCCCGCCGCTGGTAAAAGCCGCTACCGGTGAAGTGGTGACGGCCGAAGACCTGGGCGGCGCCGACGTGCATTGCAAGACCTCCGGCGTCGCCGATCACTACGCCGAAAACGACGAGCACGCCCTAGCCCTGGCCCGTCGTTCGATCGCCAATCTCAACTGGCGCAAGCTTGGTGAAGTAAACAGTCGCGCGCCGATTGCGCCGCTTTTCGATGCCGAGGAGCTGTACGGCGTCATCCCTGCCGATGCCAAGCAGCCATTCGACGTACGCGAGGTGATCGCCCGCCTCGTCGACGGTTCGGTATTCGATGAATTCAAGACATTGTACGGCAGCACGCTGGTCTGCGGCTTCGCACACATCCAGGGCTACCCCATCGCGATTCTGGCCAACAACGGCATCCTGTTCGCTGAGTCCGCGCAGAAGGGCGCGCACTTCATCGAGCTGGCCTGTCAGCGCGGCATCCCGCTGCTGTTCCTGCAGAACATCACAGGCTTCATGGTCGGGCAGAAATACGAGGCCGGCGGCATCGCCAAGCATGGCGCCAAGCTGGTGACCGCAGTGGCCTGCGCCAAGGTACCGAAGTTCACCGTCATCATCGGCGGCAGTTTTGGCGCCGGTAACTACGGCATGTGCGGTCGGGCCTATGACCCACGCTTCCTGTGGATGTGGCCGAACGCGCGGATTGGCGTGATGGGCGCGCAACAGGCGGCCGGTGTGCTGGCGCAGGTCAAACGCGAACAGGCCGAACGCAGCGGGCAAACGTTTTCTGCCGAAGAGGAAGCCCAGCTCAAGCAACCGATTCTCGAGCAGTACGAGCATCAGGGCCACCCCTACTACTCCAGTGCCCGGCTGTGGGATGACGGCGTGATCGATCCCGCGCAGACCCGCGATGTGTTGGGGCTGGCGTTATCGGCTTCCCTCAACGCCCCGATCGAGCCGACCCGCTTTGGCGTGTTCCGGATGTAATGAAAAACCGATAACGGTGCTGAAGGCTAGAGGCTTGTCGCCCGCCTTCAGCCTCAAGCCAAGGGCCGCAGGCCTTCGTCTGCAGGAAGTCAATATGAGCACGTCCCCCTTTCAAACCATTGAACTCGAGCGCTCCGCCAGAGGCTTCGCCACCCTCTGGCTGAACCGACCGGAAAAGAACAACGCCTTCAACGCCGAGATGATCCGCGAACTGATCCAGGCGCTCAATGAAGTGCAGAGCGATAAATCGCTGCGCTTCCTGCTGGTGCGCGGCCGCGGCAAGCATTTCTCGGCGGGTGCTGATCTGGCGTGGATGCAGGGTTCCGCTCGCCTCGATTACAACGCCAACGTGCGCGACGCTCATGAGCTTGGCGAGCTGATGCACAAGCTCTACCACCTGAAAATACCTACGCTGGCCGTTGTTCAGGGTGCGGCTTTTGGCGGCGCGGTTGGTCTTATTGCCTGCTGCGATATAGCCATCGGGACGACTGATGCCCAGCTGTCGCTGTCCGAGGTACGCATTGGCTTGGCACCAGCCGTGATCAGCCCGTTCGTCGTCCAGGCGATTGGCGAACGCGCCACCCGTCGTTACGCCCTCACCGCCGAACGTTTTAGTGGTGAATGCGCCCGCGAGCTGGGGCTGTTCGCCGAAAGCTGCTTGAGCGACCAGCTCGATGAAAAAGTAGATGGGTGGCTCGGCAACCTTCTGCTTAATGGCCCACAGGCCATGCGAGCCACCAAGAGCTTGCTGCATCAGGTCGGCAGTGGCGCGCTCAAACCCTCATTGCGCACCTATACCGAAGGTGTCATCGCTAGCGTGCGAACCAGCCCGGAAGGCCAAGAAGGCCTGCGCGCTTTTCTCGAAAAACGCCAGCCGGCCTGGCAGGAACAGCATTCATGAGCAAACAACATATCACTACCCTTCTGATCGCCAACCGCGGCGAGATCGCCTGCCGCGTGATGCGCACCGCCAAGGTCATGGGCCTGACCACCGTTGCCGTGCACAGCGCCATCGACCGTGACGCACGGCATGCGCGCGAGGCCGACATCCGCATCGACCTTGGCGGCGCCAAGCCGGCGGAAAGCTATCTGCGGATCGAGAAGCTGATCGCCGCCGCCAAGGCCAGCGGCGCCCAGGCGATTCACCCCGGCTATGGCTTCCTCTCCGAAAACGCCGATTTCGCCCGCGCCATCGAAGACGCCGGGCTGATCTTCCTCGGGCCGCCCGCCTCGGCCATCGACGCTATGGGCAGCAAATCCGCCGCCAAGGCGCTGATGGAAAAAGCCGGTGTGCCGCTGGTGCCTGGCTATCACGGCGAAGCGCAGGATGTGGAAACCTTCCGCACGGCCGCGGAAAAGATCGGCTATCCGGTACTGCTCAAGGCCACAGCAGGCGGCGGCGGCAAAGGGATGAAGGTCGTCGAGCGCGAAGCCGATCTCGCCGAAGCGCTGCAATCGGCCCAGCGCGAGGCGCAATCCTCATTCGGTGACTCGCGGATGCTGGTCGAGAAGTACGTGCTCAAGCCGCGCCATGTGGAAATTCAGGTGTTCGCCGATCAGCACGGCAACTGCCTGTACCTCAACGAGCGCGACTGCTCGATTCAGCGTCGCCACCAGAAAGTTGTCGAGGAAGCGCCTGCACCGGGCCTTTCGCAAGCGCTGCGCCGTTCAATGGGCGAAGCGGCGGTCAAGGCTGCTCAGGCCATCGGTTACGTCGGTGCAGGCACGGTCGAATTCCTGCTCGATGCGCGCGGCGAATTCTTCTTCATGGAAATGAACACCCGCCTTCAGGTCGAGCATCCGGTGACCGAGGCCATCACCGGCCTCGACCTGGTGGCCTGGCAGATCCGTGTCGCCCGTGGCGAACCGCTGCCGATCGCCCAGGATCAGGTGCCACTCAACGGCCACGCCATTGAGGTGCGGCTGTATGCCGAAGACCCGGATAATGACTTTTTGCCCGCCACCGGCACCCTTGATCTGTACCGCGAGTCTGCCGCCGGTCCGGGCCGTCGTGTCGACAGCGGTGTGGCCGAAGGCGATACGGTTTCGCCCTTCTACGATCCGATGCTCGGCAAGCTGATCGCCTGGGGCGAGAACCGCGAGGAAGCGCGTCTGCGGCTGCTGACCATGCTCGATGAAACCTACGTCGGCGGCGTGCGGACCAACTTGGCTTTTCTGCGGCGCGTAATTGGCCACCCTGCTTTTGCCGACGCGGAACTGGACACCGGTTTCATTCCGCGTCACGAAGCGGAGCTGATGCGCAAACCCGGCGAACTGGCGGACGAGTTCTGGCAACTGGCCGGCGAGCTCTTCGTGCAGACCGAGCCGGCCAAGGTCCGTGAAGACGATCTCCACTCGCCATGGGCAAAGCGCTATGGCCTGCGCTTCGGATTACCGGCGCAAACCAGTGTACATCTGATGTGCAATGGCGAGAGCCGTCAGATACGCGTGAGCAGTCGCGCCGCAACCGAGATCAAGCATCTTCCAAAAGCCATCCGCCAGGGCTGCACGCTCTATCTGGAATGGAATGGCGAGCTGCACGCCGTAACCGCGTTCGACCCCATCGCTGAAGTCGAAGCCAGCCACCATCACCACGGCGGCCTGACCGCGCCCATGAATGGCAGCATCGTTCGGGTGCTGGTCGAGGCCGGCCAAAGCGTCGAGGCAGGTGCCACGCTCATCGTGCTCGAAGCGATGAAGATGGAGCACAGCATCCGTGCGCAACAGGCAGGCGTGGTCAAAGGTCTGTTTTATGCCGAAGGCGATATGGTCAGCGAAGGTGCGGTATTGCTGGAGCTGGAGCTGGAGGACGCCTGACGCAGGATGGAAAACGGCGTGATGCGGAAACTTCTGCATGGCATTGGTGAGCTGAAGCGGAGCGCCGCCCGGCCTACCCTGCTGAGATTCTGCACCCCGCTTATATGGGTGGCTCACGCCACAGACTAGCCTTGTAGGGTGGGCTTCAGCCCACCAGGCACGATGAAAAGATCTCACGATCTCACCCCTAACCCAGGTGACGCTGCAAACATCGCGACACCCATGGAGAACAAATGACTCTGCCCAAACACGTCCGTCTGGTGGAAGTCGGCCCCCGCGACGGCCTGCAGAACGAAAAGCAGCCGATCAGCATCGCCGACAAAGTGCGGCTGGTGGACGACCTCAGCGCCGCCGGCCTGCAGTACATCGAGGTCGGCAGTTTCGTATCGCCCAAATGGGTGCCACAGATGGCCGGCTCGGCCGAGGTCTTTGCACAAATCCGGCAAAAACCGGGCGTGACCTATGCGGCCCTGACGCCGAACCTGAAAGGCCTCGAAGCGGCCATCGAAGCCGGTGTCAACGAAGTCGCGGTGTTCGGCGCCGCGTCCGAAGCCTTCTCGCAGAAGAACATCAATTGTTCCATCGACGAGAGCCTGGCGCGCTTCGCCCCGCTGATGGAGGCGGCGCGCGAGAACGGCATCCAGGTGCGTGGCTATGTGTCCTGCGTGCTGGGTTGCCCCTACGAAGGTGAGATCGATCCGAAGCGCGTCGCTCATGTGGCTCGCGAATTATTCGCCATGGGCTGCTACGAGGTCTCGCTGGGCGACACCATCGGCACCGGCACGCCGGGCAAGACCCGCCAGCTGATCGAGACGGTCAGTCGTGAAGTCCCGCGCGACAAGCTTGCTGGGCACTTTCACGATACCTACGGCCAGGCATTAGCGAACATCTATGCCAGCCTGCTCGAAGGCCTCTGCGTATTCGACAGCTCGGTCGCCGGGCTCGGCGGCTGCCCCTACGCAAAAGGCGCCAGCGGCAATGTCGCCAGCGAAAACGTGCTTTACCTGCTCAACGGGCTGGGTATCGATACCGGGATAGATCTGGATCTATTGGTCGCTGCCGGGCAACGCATCAGCGATGTTCTCGGGCGGGAAAACGGCTCGCGGGTAGCGCGGGCGCGGCTGAGTGCCTTGTAACAATGAAACGATGAGCTGGCCTGCGGCCGGCTTACAACACAAACATGACTCGTTTGGCTCAATGCAAGAACAAGCTGTCGAGAACAGGCGTCGAGGTAATGCTCAAGCTCGCCAGTGAAGCGGTTGAAATACAGATACAGCAGGCCACTCGCTGCCACATGCAGCGCTAATTACCCAAGCGCCCGCCGTTACGCTCCGCTCCCCTTACCTTTTGACGGCGGGCGCTTTTTTATTCTTTCCCCTGCAGGGTCGCTTCATGGGCGGCATCAGGATCAAGGAGACAGACATGCAAGACGTTGTAATCGTCGCAGCAACACGAACTGCGATCGGTGCGTTCCAAGGCGCACTGGCCAATGTGAGCGCAACAGAACTGGGCAGCACGGTGATCCGTGCGCTATTGGAGAAAACCGGCATCGACCCGGCCACGGTCGACGAAGTGATCATGGGCCAAGTGCTTACCGCTGGCTGCGGGCAGAACCCGGCGCGCCAATCGACGATCAATGCTGGCCTTCCTTATAGCGTGCCAGCTATGACTGTGAACAAGCTCTGTGGATCCGGCCTGAAAACCGTGCATTTGGCTGCCCAGGCAATACGCTGCGGCGATGCCGAAATCGTCATCGCGGGCGGCATGGAAAATATGAGCCTCGCCCCTTATGTGTTACCAAAGGCGCGCACCGGCCTACGCATGGGCCATGCCCAACTGGCCGACTCGCTGCTGCAGGACGGATTGCTTGACGCCTTTCATGACTATCACATGGGTATCACCGCAGAGAACCTCGTGTCCTGCTACAAACTGACCCGGGAGGAACAGGACGCCTTCGCCGCGCAATCCCAACAGCGCGCGGCGGCCGCTATCGAGGGTGGTCGCTTCAAGGCGGAAATCACACCCGTATCCATCCCGCAGCGCAAAGGCGATGCCCTGCTGTTCGATACCGACGAGCAGCCCCGGACAGACACCACGACCCAGTCTCTGGCCAAACTCAAACCAGCCTTCGATAAGAACGGCAGCGTCACCGCCGGCAACGCCTCGACGCTTAACGATGGTGCGGCAGCGGTGCTGTTGATGAGCGCGTCCAAGGCCAAAGCGCTTGGCCTACCGATTCTGGCCACCATCAAGGGTTACGCCAGCGCTGGCGTAGATCCTGCGATCATGGGGATTGGACCGGTCAGTGCGACTCGCAAGTGCCTGGACAAGTCCGGCTGGACACTCGAAGAAGTCGAGCTCATCGAAGCAAACGAAGCCTTTGCCGCACAGGCACTGTCGGTCGGCAAAGAGCTGGGCTGGGACAGCGACAAGGTAAACGTCAATGGCGGTGCCATCGCTTTGGGCCACCCTATCGGCGCATCCGGTTGTCGTGTGCTAGTTACCCTGCTCCACGAGATGATTAGCCGTGACGCCAAGAAAGGGCTGGCCACGCTATGCATCGGTGGCGGTCAGGGCGTCGCACTGACATTGCAGCGAGACTGACCATGAACCGCTCCTTGCGCGCAGACTGCCAACGGGGCAGGCCTCAACCGCTGATTGACCTCACCCACAGAGACGCCAGTCGGCCATTTCGGGCTGATACACCGCCGGTGCATGAGCGACTACGAATAGTGGCGCTGACGCTATTCGTCGAGCATGGCTTTCAGGCGGTCAGCCTGCGCCAGTTGGCCATGGCACTCGGCATGCAGGCCGGCTCGTTGTACAACCATATGGAGAGCAAGCAAACCCTGCTTTTCGAGCTGATCGAGGAGCACGAAACGGACCTACTGGATCTACTGGAGGCCGAAGATCCCCGTCAGGCGGACGGGCTGGCCCGCCTGCGCTGCTACGTCGACCTGCACATTCGATACAACCTGATGCATCAACATCGGTTGGTGCTGGCTCGCCGGGAGTCCCGCTGCCTGAGCGCCGAGCAACGCGCTTCAATCGAGGCAACTCGACAGGCTCACGTCGATCACTTGGAAAAAATTCTTCGGCAGATACCCTCACCGGCCGCGGCCGGACAAAGGAGTGCTGTCGCGCGCAGCCTGATGTCGATCCTCGAGGATGCGCCCACGTGGTGGTCACCGGACGATGCCTCTGCAGTCGAAGGTTTTATAGCAGTAGTGACGCAGATGGCGGTTGGTGGGCTGGCGGGACCCAGCGCGGAACGATCTTTACCGCTGGCTCGCTCGGCCTGAGCAGCCGACGCAGTTGCTTCAAATACAAAGGTGCTTCACCTCAATGCCAATAGCCTCCGCACAATCGAGGCGAACGTTAAGGAAGCAGTTATGAACGAAGACATGATTCAGCACTATCGCGGCATTCTTGAAGGTGTCGGCGAAAACCCGGAACGCGAAGGTCTGGTGGACACACCCAAGCGGGCCGCAAAAGCCATGCAGTACCTCTGCCAGGGTTATGGCCAGACCGTTGAGCAAGTCGTCAACGGTGCACTTTTCGAGTCGGACAATGATGAAATGGTCATCGTCCGTGATATCGAGCTCTATTCAATGTGCGAACACCACATGCTTCCTTTCATCGGCAAAGCCCACGTAGCCTACATCCCTACCGGCAAAGTCCTCGGGCTGTCCAAGGTGGCGCGAATCGTAGATATGTTCGCCCGGCGTCTTCAGATTCAGGAAAACATGACCAAGCAGATCGCCGACGCGATCATGCAGGTGACCAACGCTGCTGGCGTCGCCGTGGTCATCGAAGCGCAACACATGTGCATGATGATGCGGGGCTGCGAGAAGCAAAATTCAGTCATGACAACTTCGGTGATGCTCGGTGAGTTCCGAGATTCGTACAACACTCGCCAGGAATTTCTGCAGCTCATTCGAGGCCGCTAACATGCCGAGACTGGAACCGGGATTGGCGCAGATTCGTGTCAAGAATTTGCGCCTGCGTACCTATATCGGCATCAAGGAAGATGAAATCCATAACAAGCAGGACGTGCTGATCAACCTGACCATCCTGTACCCGGCCGCCGATGCCGTGCGCGATAACGACATTGAACAGGCTCTCAACTACCGAACCATCACCAAGGCAATTATCCGGCATGTCGAGGAAAACCGCTTCGCCCTGCTGGAGCGGCTGACCCAGGAGGTGCTGGATCTGGCGATGGCGCCGCAGGCCGTACGCTATGCCGAAGTGGAAATCGACAAGCCACACGCCCTTCGCTTCGCCGAATCGGTGTCGATCACCCTGGCCGGGCACCGCGATTGAGCGCCCCGCGAGCACTACACCGCGAAGCCTGCATGGTCGTCGGACGTGCGGACAAAAAAAAGCTGCTCACCCGAAGGTAGAGCAGCGAACCACCAGTCGCTCCTGGTTACGGGGATTCGCTCGCGTGGCGAGTCGAATCGGCATCAGTACCTGTTTGTCGGTCGTGAAATCGAGGCTTACGCCTGGCGCCTGCAATGTGTTGATCGATCGGAACCTGCCGTCACGGGCTGCTGTACCTCAGCCTACAACCCCACCATTTATTCGCCAGCGACTCGGCGCTGTTTCGTTTGACCCGAGATAAAACGGTACGCAAGCCGCAAAAACCGTTAACGGCTAGGGTAGGTCCTGATGCACGACCTCGCTCCTGCTCGAAGAAGCTCCATTAATAAATCCAAAAACGGAGACTGACCCCACGATGAAACTCCAACTCGCTCTTTGCGCCGCCCTCAGCGGCATCACGACGTTTTCTATTGCCGCAGTCAGCCCCGAAGAAGCCAAGCAACTGGGCAACGAACTCACCCTCTTTGGCGCGACCAAGGCCGGTAATGCCGAAGGCACGATCCCCGCGTATGAAGGCGGGCTGACCACCGCGCCTGCCGACTTCAAGCCCGACAGTGGCTTCTGGGCCGACCCGTTCAGGGACGAGAAGCCGCTGTACCGTATTGATGCGTCCAACGCGGACCAGTACGCCGACAAGCTCAGCGATGGCCAGAAGCACCTGCTCAAGAAGAATCCGGAAACCTGGTACATGGACGTGTATCCGACCCATCGCACTGCGGCGTATCCGGAAAATGTGATGGAAGCGACTGCGCGTAACGCCACTGCATGCAAGACCTATAACGATGGGCTTTCCATCGAGCCGGCATGCCGCGGCGGCCTGCCGTTTCCGATTCCGAAAACCGGCAACGAAGTGATGTGGAACCAGTTGCTGCGCTACAAGAACGGGCCGACCGCTACCACTACGACCTCCTCCAACAGCTGGGTTATTGACAGCAACGGCACCATCACCAAGGCCGCCGAACAGGCCACTTTCGAGGAATTCCCCTACTACCAGACAGACCGCGATGATCGTGACCCGGAAATGTATGCTCGTGTGTTTTCTCTAAACAAACAGCCTGCGCGCCGAGCCGGCGAAGTAACAGGTATCAGCGATTATCTGGACCCGACCAAGAAGCCACGCCGCGCCTGGAGCTACACGCCAGGCCAGCGCCGCGTCAAGCTCGCGCCTGAGTTCGCCTATGACACGCCTGTGGCGAGCCAGGGTGGCGTGACGTTGTTCGACGAGTTGCAGATGTTCGCTGGCATGCAGGACCGCTTCGATTTCAAGCTGGTGGGCAAGAGGGAAATGTTCATTCCTTACAACGCGTACAAGTTCAACTTCGAAGCCGACCAAATGGACCAGTTCAGCGATCATCACGCCAATCCGAAGTACGAACGCTGGGAGCTACATCGCGTCTACGTAGTGGAAGCCACACTCAAGCCCGGCATGCGCCACGTGTACAGCAAGCGCCACTACTACCTGGACGAAGACACCTTTGGAGCAGGCCTGTATGACGCCTGGGACCAGGACGGAAACCTCTACCGCTCGATGTTTCTGAGTGGCGTTCAGCTGTATGACAAGCAGATTCCATACGCTGTGAAGAACGTCATCTACGACTTCAACAAGGGCATGTACGGCGTGATCAACGACGGGCTGAAGGGTGGCTTCAAGATTCCAAAGGAAGCGTTACCCGAGCGGCAGATGAATGCCGAGGCCATTGTCAGCCGTATCACCCAACGCTGATGTCCGCGCGGTCGCCGGGCGACTCTACAGCCACGCCGACCGTTTCTATTGAACGCCTTAACAGGAGAACAACAATGGCGCTCACTATGCACCAGTCATCTGTTTTTTATTTCACCCGCCTGTTGAACAACCTTTCAGACATCCTCGCCAAGGCGCAGGCCCATGTGGACGAAACGGGCGCCGATCCGAAAGACCTGCTTGAAGCCCGTTTGACCGATGACATGTTCAACCTCAGCCAGCAGATTCAGATGGCATGCTTGCATCCACTGCTGTTTGTCGCAGGCATCACGGGCAAGCCTGCCGAACTCCAAAAGGATGAAGATCGCAGCTTCGCCGAGCTGCGCTCGCGGATTAGCAAAACCGTCTCCCTTCTGGAAAGCGTTCGCCCCGAGGATCTCAACGGCAGCGAAGACCGCGAAATAGTGCTGGCCACACCGCGAGCCGACCTTCCATTCACCGGCCAGGGCAGCCTGCAGATATTTTCGTTGCCGAACTTTTTCTTCCACGTCGTCACCGCCTACGACATTCTGCGGCACCGCGGCGTGTCGCTAGGCAAGATGGACTTCCTCGGCGGCCTGAAGTAGCACGATAGTGCTACACGCGGGGATGTGCTTATAAAGTGCGCGGCCGCACGGGGTGCCAGAAGAACGAAGTCGCCGGGCATATGCCCGGCGATTCTTTATCACTGCATCACTGCAAATTTATTGAGGCTCGCAGACCAACTTGGCTTGCAACGGTGCGCCGGTGTATTTACCCGGCACGGCGAGGCTGGTCTGTTCGCCCGGCTCTATGGTGGTGGGTGGCGGCGCGTCGCTTTGGGCTTCAGCCGGTCCCGGCTGCAGTTCGCACATAACGCTGACATCGGCATTGTTAGTGATCTGCAGCATCTGCGTTGTGCTGGCAGTGGCCGTGCCAGCACTCCCTCCTCCGCTGGAACCAACCACCTCGGTCTCGATGTCGAGACCGTTCAGCTGCTTGTCCAGATCGAGCCCATCAGCCATTGCCGTTACAGGCAGACAGATAGCCAGACCGCAAAAGATCAACATGTTCTTATTCATTGTCGTTACCTCCGGTAAGGCGGGGCGGATGCCCCTGAATGTCAAAGCCGCTCCGTGGCAACTAGTGCTCCGGTCGCTGACTTAACTCAGCATTAACATTCCGCCGTCGATCATTAGAGTCTGGCCTGTTACGAAGCGCGAACCTTCGCCGGCAAGAAAAACCAGAACGGGTGCCAAGTCTTGCGCGGCATCGCCAAGCCGACCTCCCAGCGGGATCAGACTGGCCATGAATGCATCGTGCTGCTCGAGCTGTGCGTCACTCATGCTGGCGCGAGTGGCGTCATACATCGGCGTCCATATCGCCGGAGCGATGGCGTTAACGGTAATGCCGTGCGGACCCCACTCGCGTGCGACGGTGCGCGTCCATGCCAGGACCGCGCCCTTGCTGGCAGCGTAGTGTGCCTTGCCTGGCTGCCCGCCCACGCCAGCGGCTGAGGCGAAGTTGATGATCCTCCCGCCACCTTGGTGCATATGCTCGTAGGCTGCGCGATTGGTCAGAAAGGTGCCGCGAGCATTCACCGCGAACACTTTTTCCCACTCATCCAGGGTGATTTCATCTGCAGTGGCGTTGGGCGCAATTCCGGCAGCATTGACCAATACGTCCAGCCCGCCCAACTGTGCGGCAGCCCAAGCAAAGGCCCTTTTTACCGATTCCGTATCCGAGACATCGCAGATATGCGAACGAGCCCAGCCATTGCCCTCGATTGCCTCCTGCGGGGCGCTTTCGCTTAAGTCGAGACTCGCCACATGGGCGCCTTCGTTTACAAAAGCCGCGACTACCGCGGCGCCAATTCCTCGTGCGCCACCCGTAACGATGACGCGCTTGTTATTCAATTGCATGCCTGTGCTCCAAACTATATGGGCCTTCGTATAAAGGCGGCTTCCTGGCGATCACGTCATGTTTCGCGCAACGGCAACGGGCATGAGTGAATGAAGTTCATCCAGAAGCTTAGTAAGCAACATCGGACGCTGCGGGCGTATCGCCATTTACATACGGTTTTTCGTTTAACCCGAAGTCAAACGGAATGTAGGGAACCTTTCATGTATTGAGTTTTTGCGCACCAGCGCTGCTTGCTCGAAATACTTGGAGAAAACCCAAGCCTCCGTACCCAACGGGGCCTTGGATCGACAAGTCGCAACGCCGCGCTAACGGCGGACCAAGGAGAATTCGCACCCTTGTCCTGAGGCGTTTGGGCACCACGACTTTACGCCGTGTAAACGGCTTCCCGCCCGAGAAATCGCTGTCGCTGTTAGGGTGAGCGCTCTGCTGAACAGACGCCCAAAGCGGACACGCGAATGACTCGGTTATCGCCGCTCGGGAAACGAATGCCACCCGGCTCCAACTTGCCTGGATGCCGGCCACATGCCCAAGTCGCCTGTTCGAGGCATGAGAACAACTACAACAAAACCAAATCGGGAATCGAAGCCAATGAGCCAGTTTGAACAACTCGACATCGTCGCGGCCTATCACGCCGTAAGCGACACATACCTCGGCACCGATGTAGACATTCACGCGCTGTGCCGCCAGTACCGCCATAACGAACCGGTGATGAAGGGCGATTTCGTCGATACCTATTTGAAGGTGCCGACAAACGCTGGCGCCAAAGCGGCCAAGGCGACGGTGACAGTGTTCAAGCACAAGGACATCATGGCCATCATGCGCGACGCCGAAACCTACACCAATGGTTTCATCGCCGAAGGGCTAGGCGCGTTCTTCGACGGCCTGATCATCCTTGCCATGGATGGCGAGCAGCACCGCCGGACCCGGGCGCTGCTGCAACCGGTGTTCATGCCAGAGACGGTCAACAAGTGGCGTCCGGAAATCGACCGGGTTATCCGCGAGGACTATTTGCAACCGATGGTGGCGGATAAGCAAGCCAACCTGATGGACTTCGCACTGGATTTCCCGATACGCGTGATGTATGCCCTGATGGGCTTTCCAACCAGCGACACGGAAAAATACAAGACGTACGCTACTTGGGCGTTAGCCATGGTGGCGGGCAATCAGATCGACCCGGAAAAAGCCAAGATCTACGGCCCACTGGCTGGTCAGGCGGCCAAGCACCTTTATGATGGAATCAAGGAGGTCGTCGTTGCACGGCGAGCCCAAGGCACCCAAGAGACAGACCTGATCAGTCGCCTGATCAACGCCGAAGCCGAAGGCCGCTCACTGGACGACCATGAGATCACAACATTCGTCCGCTCGCTGACCCCGGCAGCTGGGGAAACCACCACTCGCACGTTCAGCTGCATCATGACCAACCTGATGCAACGTCCCGAACTAGTGGAGCGGATACGCAACGACCGCAGCCTCATCGGCAAACTCATCGACGAGGGGATCCGCCACGAGCCTATCTCGACCTTCAAGGTTCGCCAGACCTCGAAGGAAGTGGAAATTGGCGGGATCATCGTGCCGAAAGGCGGCATGGTTCAGTGCATGACCATATCCGGCAACCGCGACGAGGACGTCTTCGAGAACCCGGACGAGTTTGACATCGACCGCAAAGTAAAGCCGTCATTCGGCTTCGGCTTCGGCCCGCATATGTGTATCGGGCAGTTCGTCGCCAAGGTGGAGCTGAACTGCGCGATCAACGCAATGCTCGATCTGTTTCCAAACATGCGCCTGGACCCATCCAAGCCAGCACCCAGAATTTCCGGTGGACAGCTGCGTGGTACCCGCGACATCCATGTGCTGTGGGATTGAGCGCGTGACGAGCCACGTAAACGAGGCGGCCGCAAGGCCGCCCCTCCACCGTTGTCTAACGCCCGCCGGAAATCGCTGCACTACGGGAGGACATCATGCCTGAACCGAGCAAATGGGCAGCGTTACGGAAACGAGCAAGCCTCTGGGGCGTCCTCATTTTCGCCAATCTGCCGCTCTGTCATTAAACCTGGCCGGAGAAACACCATGAGCCTGCACACAACCCAATACCAAGTAATCGCCGACCGCAGCCGTTGCTGCGGTTACGGACTCTGCGCTGCGGTCTGTCCGGAAATCTACAAACTAGACGATGACGGCATTGTCTATCTAACCATTGACCGCGTGCCGCCGGAGTTGGAAGAAGGCGCTCGCGAGGGCGCCGCTGCCTGCCCCGCCGAAGCGATTTGGCTGGAGGCGATCACAGACTGAAACGCACGGGATGCGATTCTGCGCAGCCAAAGTAAATTCCGATATCGAGCCTACATTCCACTTTGAGGGCAGGCAGACCTCAATCATAACGGTATGCATCATTCACTGGCCTGGCTGCCCTGGCCGAGATGGCTTAGGCTCAGATGCTTACCAATAAGATGTCGAGACACCATGCATCCGCCACGCGAGACCGAAGCCTTTTCCCGAAAACGCGCCACTCTGGAGCGTCTACTTGCGGAGGCGCGCAGAATCTTTGCGGAAAAGGGCCTCGCTGGTGCGAGGCTAGAGGAAATTGCGAGCGCGGCAGGCGTCACGCGCCAATTGATCTATCAATACTTCAGCAATAAGGAGACTCTGTTCACCAGCGTGCTGGACGAAAGCACGGCGCAAATTATAAAGGACCTGCTATCAATGGACCTTGATCAGTTGCCGCCACGCCAGGCGCTGACAGCTCTACTGGAATACCTTTTTGATCAATACGGCGCGGATCCTGAGTTGCGATCACTCGCACAGGAGAGCTTTCGCCTCCATGAGCATGGGACGCACAACCAGAATCGCTTCGGCGCCATAGCTGCACCGCTTATAGAGCTGATCGAACGAATCCTCAAACGCGGCGTTAAAAGCGGAGATTTTCTGCCTGACGTAGACGCGCGTATGTTCTGCGGTGCCTCCATGTTACTGACCACCCTCTGGTTCACCAGTCGCCACATCACTTCCACCGCAACGGGATTTGACACCAATACACCCGCAGGTTTGAAAGCGTGGCGCAGCTACGCGATCGATTTCGTGCTTAGCGCCGTGTTGGCAACGAATCGACCCTCGTTGAGTCGACCCAAGGTTAACGCTGGCTAGCTCAGCGAGGCCGGTTCGCTCGAACAGCTAGCCAATACGCTCTAACGCCTTCTCGAAAAGCCGTAGCGCCGAGGCATGGTGTTTTCTGCCGTGTTCTATCGACACTTTGCCCGCGCAGGCCCGGGCGTAACTGACTTCGAGAAATATGCCAAGCTTGAAAGCCGCCAGTACCAGATACCAGGTAAAGGCTTCGAAGCTTCGGGAGCTGCCCACCACGTAGCGCGCCACCAATTCATCCGCTGCGGGAAAGCCGTCCCAGGGATGCACCTCGATCGTGCCGGCGCCATGGCCGCTGGCGTCCGGCCATGTCACCACCAGCCAGGCCAGATCAAGCAGAGGATCGCCAATGGTAGCCAGCTCCCAATCGACGATCGCGCTGAGCGCCGGCCCCTCGCGGCTGAACATCACATTGGACAGGTGATAGTCGCCATGCAGGATGCTGGGGCTGAACCGTTGCGGGCAGTTGTCATTCAGCCAGCGCGCCAGCCGGTCGAGTCCGGGAAGACTGTCTGCGCCCGGCCAACCGGCATAGCCGGCGACGCTTTCGAGCTGATGCAGCCAGCGCGCGACTTGTCGTTGATGGAAACCGTCGGGGCGCCCGAAGCCGTCGAGGCCGATGGCTCGATAGTCCAGCTCATGAAGGCAGAGCAGCGCATCGACCATGGCCAGCCCCATGCGCCGACGCATGTCGCGGTCGGCGGCGTGGGGCAGCGGCAAGCCGGCCGCGGAATTGGGGTTGAAGCCATCCACCGGTTCCATCAGGTAGAACTTCGCGCCCAGAACGGCCTCGTCATCGCAGGCGGCGACCAAGCCCGCATGCGGCACCCGACTGCCCGCCAGCGCTTTTAGCATGCGAGCTTCGCGCGCGATGGTCTTGCCGCCTACTTCTCGTAGCGCCGCCGATGGCCGACGCAGCACGAATTCACGCTCGCCTCGCCGAAAGCGCAGCAACAGATTCTGGGTGCCGCCGGTCAGTCGCACGGCGTTTTCCAGCGGCCCGGACGCGAGCTCCCGCTCATCCATCCAGGCGCCCAAGCGGGCGAGATCGACCAGCTCATGCCAGTCAGCCCCGCCGCTCAACGCTGCTCTCCGCTTTGTTCCAGCGTCGCCAGCGCTTCAGCATATTTTTCACGCGCCAGTGCCGCCGCAGTCGGGCGATGGTAGCTGGGAAACAGGCTGTCGCTTGGCTGATAGTCGCGCAGCAGCTGTCTGGCCACCGTCACCTTGTGCACCTCGGTCGGCCCGTCCGCCAGCCCCATCTGGAAGGAGCGCAGGATGTACCCGGCGAACGGCATCTCTTCGGATACGCCGATCGAGCCATGCACATGCAGCGCGCGGGCGGCAATGTCATGCAGCACCTTGGGCATGGCTGCCTTTACTGCAGCGATGTCTTTACGCACGCGCAGATAGTCCTGGTACTTGTCGATGCGCCAGGCGGTGCGCATCACCAGCAGCCGGAACTGCTCCAGTTCGATCCAGGAGTCGGCAATCTTTTCCTGCACCATTTGTTTTTCGGCCAACAGGCCACCTTGCGTGGTGCGCGACAGGGCGCGCTCGCACAACGCATCGAGCGCTCTCTGCGCCTGGCCGATCACACGCATGGCGTGGTGCACGCGACCACCGCCGAGTCGCACTTGAGCGACGACGAAGGCTTCGCCGGGCTTGCCGAGCAGGTCGGCGGACGATGCCCGCACCTTATCGAAACGCAGGTAGGCGTGCGTCGCCTCCGGATCATCCGCTATGCCAACGTTGCGCACGATGGTCACGCCCTGCGCATTCGCCGGCACGATGAACATGGTGGTGCCCTTGTGCACCGATACGCTCTTGTCGGTCACCGCCATGACGATGAAGAACGCCGCATAGCGTGCATTGGAGCCGAACCACTTCTCGCCGCTGATCAGCCAGTCATCGCCGTCGCGTACGGCCTCGGTGGTGAACACGCTGGGGTCGGCGCCGCCCTGGGGCTCGGTCATGGCGAAGCAGGAGACGATCTCGTTATCGAGCAAGGGTTCGAGGTACTTGCGCTTCTGCTCCTCGCTGCCGTAGTGGGCGAGGATTTCGCCGTTGCCCGAATCCGGCGCGTGACAGCCGAACACGATAGGCGCGAACAGTGCGCGGCCGAGAATTTCGTTGATCAGCGCCAGGCGTACCTGGCCGTATCCCGGCCCGCCCAGCTCCGGACCAAGATGACAGGCCCAGAGCCTGCGCGCCTTGACCTGCGCCTGTAGTGGACGCACCAATTGCTTGAACAGAGGGTCGTGGATGTTCCAGGGGCTGCCCAGTACATGTTCCAGCGGCTCGACCTCTTCGCGGACGAAGCGGTCGATCCAGTCCAGTTCCGTTTGAAAGTCCGGATCGGTTTCGAAATCCCAGGCCATGTCGTGCTCCAAAAAATATGAGTGGCGCTCAAGCGAGCAGCATGCCGCCGTCGACCAACAGGGTCTGACCCAGCATGTAGCCAGCCAGCGGCGAAGCCAGGAACAGCGCAACGTTGGCCATGTCCTGCGGGGTGCCGAGGCGGCCCAGCGGGATACCACGAAGCGCACCTTCGAGACGTTTGGGGTGTTCCGTGGTGATGCGCGTGAGCTTGGTTTCCACCAGGCCCGGCGCGATGCCGTTGACACGGATTCCCTCACGCGCCCAAGCCTCGCCGAGCGTGCGCGTCAAACCGAAAGCGCCGGTCTTGGAGGCGTTGTAGGCCGGATTGCCGCGGGTCGAATGGAAGGCGGCGGCCGAGCTGACGATGAGCATCGCGCCTCGTGATTCCTTCAGCAGTTCGAAGAACTTCTGCGCGCAAACCATCAGGCTGGTGAGGTTGATATCGACGACTTTCTTGAAGCCGTCGGTGAGAAATTCCTGACGGTCGTACAGCACTGTACCTTGCGCCTGAACCAGCACGTCGAGGCGAGTGAACGGCACGATCGCCGCCTCGATCAGGCTGGCGTTGGAGACATCGACCTGCACGTAGTGCAGCCCTTCAAGATGCGAATCCGCCGAGTCGGCGTAATCCTGCGCGCTCGGACGAGTGCCCCAGACGTGCACCTCGGCGCCGCGTTGACGGAAGTTCTGCGCGATGCCGTTACCGATGCCGCTGGAGCCACCGACGACCAGCACCGTCTTGCCGCTGAAATCCAATTCGTTCATGCGTTATTCCTGTGTGTTCAACCCAACCCGCGATCGAACGATCGGGTCGGGTTCATCGTTGACTTCGGCCGGAGTGGGCCGCCTTCGTGCATCAATTGCTTACAGCCGAACCACACCGGCCGCGGCCAGACGTTCCAGTTCGCTGTTTTCCAAGCCAAGCCCGCCGAGTACATCGCGGCTGTGCTGGCCGAGGGCGGGCGGCGGACGATCCAGCGACAACGGCAGATCACCGAAATCCCAGAACGCGCCAATCTGTTGCAGCTCGCCGTACACCGCATGTTGATAGTGGGTATGCAAGCCAGCCGCGGCGTGGTCGGGGTTGTCGAGAAAGGGGTCGAGCTGCGCCTCGAGAACGGCTTCGGCGGGCACGCCTTGTGCGCTCAAGGATGACAGCGCATCGGCCTGGGTCCGCCCGACGAAATACGTTTCGGGGTCCGCTCCGGCCAGCGCACGGAAACGCTGCGCTTCTTCGGGTTCCAGCGCCGCCACGGCGATCCAACCGTCATTGCAGCAAAACAGCCGGTGCGTGTCGCAAAGGCCGGTCTGGCTGGCGTCCAAATGCGCGATGGGCGTGACGCTGCCGTCCTCACGGCCCACCGCTTCGCTCATGGTGAGCAAGGTCGCGCCAAGCAACGACGCGTTCACCATCTGCCCTTCACCGGTCCGCGCGCGCTGGTAAAGCCCCAACAGCAGAACGTACAACGAAGAAAGTCCTGCAAAGAAATCACCAACGCCAAAACGCAGCCACATCGGCGGTTGGCCGGCACCGCCCTGCTCCACTTCCCAACCGCAAGAGGCTTGCATCAACTGGTCGAAGCCGGGCCAATCGGCACGTGGTCCGGTGGGTCCGTAAGCGCTGACGTGGCAATAAATGAGTTGCGGATTGATCCGCTTGAGGCTGTCGTAATCGACCTTCAGCTTGCGTGCCGCCGGCAGGCGCATGTTGTGATGGACCACATCGGCCCAACGCACCAGCGCCTCGACCGCCGGTTGACTCAGCTCATCGCCGAGTTTTAGCGCTACGCCCAGCTTGCCGCGCTGAGTCCCACTGAAAATGCGCTCCAGTCGGCGCATGGCATCGCCGGTCGGGGCCTCGACCTTGATCACCTCCGCGCCCAAATCGGCCAGCATCATGCAGGCGAACGGCCCAGCCAGATAGGCGCCCAAGTCGAGCACCTTGAGACCATGCAAAGGAGGCAACGGCTCGCCCTGACGCCCAGTGCCCGGAACCAGACGCAGCCTTGGCGAGTCCTTGAAGTCGCTGTCATTGTCCGCGCCGGGCTGAGGTGCGGAACGGCCGATGCGTGCCGGTGGGGTGATCATCCAGGCTGGCCCCGGTTGCAGCGTCTTGCCGAGCGTGGCGTCTTCCACTTCGACCACATACCCGTTCAGTCGCGCCTGCTCATCGAAATAGATGTCGCCGAAGGGCGCGGCAATCTGCGCCGAAACATCGTGCTGCCAGAAATGCTCGACCCACTCATGAGCGGGCCGCGTGGCGATGATGGCCCGGTTGGCTCCGAAATTCGGCGCCACGTGGCTCGGCGGCCATTGCGCATTGAGCCGGGCGACTTCCGCCTCGCCCAGTTCTGCCATGGCATTGGCCATCAATGGGGCTTTATCCGGCGAGTAATGCACATGAATCCAGCGGCCGTCGGCGCACTGGTGCAGCGGGATCGGAATGTGCTTGTCCAGCCCCTTGGCGAATACCGGCGTCGGTGTTTGCGCGCGGCTCCAGTGCATGGTCATCGGGACCAGCGCGGCCTGAGCCAGACTGGTGTGCGCGGCGCCGCCACGGCCATCACGATCACGCGCGATCAACCGCGCCATCACGCCCACCACACACAGCCAGCTTGCCAGCCAATTGGCAAAGGGCATGCGCACGAAGACCGGCCCAGGGCGGTGGCCCGGCTGTTCGTCGAGCAGGCCCAGGCGTGCCAGCACCAGCGTTTCACGTGGCACTGCCCCAGCCAGTGGATGCTTCTTCGGCCAGCCGGTAATGGCCGAAACGATCAACGCAGGAAAGCGCTGCGCCAGCTGTGCATCGTCGAGCCCCAGCGTCGCGGCCTGCTTGGGAGTGAATTCGTGAATAAGCACGTCGGCCGCGGCCAGCAGCCGTTCGAGCCGCTGCTGCCCGTCCGGCACGTTGATATCCAGCGTGACACTGCGCTTGCCCCGATTGAGCACCGCGAACAGCGCTTCCTCGCGCCGAGCCGGGTTGTCGGGCGGTTCGACCAGAATCACCTCGGCTCCTGCCTCACATAGCTGCAACCCCGCCGCAGAGCTCGCGATACCAGAACCCAGGTTGACGACACGTAGGCCGTGCAATGTTGAATCACTCATAAGCACCTCTGGGTGTCTTGTTATTGTTCCAATGTTTCACTGTTCTGCTGTTCTGCTGTTCTGCTGTTCTACGCCGGAGCGAAACCGTGCCCGGCCTCGTTCGGCGAATTAAGAAGCTAGTGCATGAACCAGGATGATTCCAGTGTCAGACTGATAGTTTTTATACAGAATCCTATAAATTGTTTATTTGCACTAACTTCGTACGATTTTTTGCAGCCTACTTGGCTATCCCCCGGCAGAGCCTAGCCGACGCGCCTGCCAGCTACCCCCGCCAGCAGCACGCCACTCATCAACCAGAACAGTGACGCGGCACCAAGCGCCGCGCCCAGCACGCCGAACAGCAGCGGCATGCTGGCTCCGGAACAATTGATAAATACCGAGCGCACCGCCAGCCCTTCGCCGTGACGCGCACTGGGGGTTACATGGTGCAGTTGTGTCATCAACGCAGGCTGAATGGTGCCCAGCGCAACACCCAGCGTGGCGGTTCCCAGGGCCATCGCCCAGGCGGGGCCGAGCCAGGGGTAGATGGCGTACACCGCTGCGGTGAGCAGCAGGGCACTCAAGATGATCGAGCGCTGCGACAGACGATTGGCCAGTAGCGGTATCAACAGCAGCCGCACCAGTGTCGAGGTGACGGCGTAGGCGGCGAGGATCGCGCCGATCACCGAGGCGCTCATGCCCCGGGCATTGCCCAGAATCGGCAAGGCGAAGGAATGCACATCCCAGCTGGCCGACACCAGCCAGTTGATGAATAACAATCGGCGAAACGACGGCTCGCGCAGCAGATCCCATGCAGGGCGTCGCTGCTCGCGCGATACCGGGGCGGCCATCTGTTCGCGCGGCACCCACTGCGATAGCAGCAGCGTACCGAGGGGCAGTATCGCCAGGGCCGCAAACGCAATGCGAAAACCGTAATGATCGATCAGCAGTCCCGTTCCCAGAGGCCCGATCAGGCTGGCCAGGGCCGGCGCGATAGCGATCCAACCGAATACCTTCATGCGCTCGCCTGCGTTACGCGCCAGGCGCGCCGCCGTGCGCTGAAGCGCGATCAACCCGAAACTGGAGCCGCCGCCACAGAGTGCGGCAGCCAGACAAAGCCACAGGTAATGACTCGTCGAACTGGCGATCACCGCGCCGGCAAAGTACAGGCTCGCGGCGATGCGTGTCGGGCGGTGATAGCCGTGTCGGTCCGCCATACGACCCGCGGTCAGGGCGAGAAATACCGGCGCGGTCGCAAACATCGCCATCACCACGCCGACCGCCCAGACATCCATATCGCGTTGCAGCAGCTGCAGTGGCGCGGCCATGCGCATCCCGGTCAGGCATGAGTGCATGCCGATCTACAGCACCAGGACCCACAGCTTGAAGTAGGAAAGGGCTCAGCGAGCGCTCCGTCAGATGACGCCGACAGGGTCACGAGCGGTGCCGTAAGCGGAAGGGATTGATGCAGGGCGTGAAGCAGAATCGGATGCGTACATTCAAGTCATTCTTATTGTTGGAATCTTGAATATAGACAGATATCAGCTATATGTACAATTACCTAGCGTCGCGATGCCAGCATCTGTTCATATGCGATGCGACCACATCCAAGGGAGAGCTTCGTGATCGAACGAATGGACCACTTCACGATCGTGACGGATCAGCTGCAGGCAACGCGCGAGTTCTACATTGACCTGCTCGGGTTGACCGAAGGCCCGCGCCCGCCTTTTCCGGTGGCTGGCTTGTGGCTCTATGCCAACGGCCACCCGCTGCTGCACGTGGTGCAGGTGCAGCGAATGCCAGAGCCCCGCCGCGGCGTGCTCGACCACATGGCGTTTTGGGCCGAAGGGCTGCGGCAGACATGGCAACTGCTCGAAGATCGCGGCATCGAATTTCGTGTCATCAGAGCGCCGGGGGCGGTCCGTACCTGGCAGCTGTTTTTCCTGGACCCCAATGGCGTGGAAGTGGAGCTGGACTTCGCGGCTGAGGAAACGCCTCCCGAAGACTGGAAAGCCCGCTTGCCGCCGCGTCAGATCAAGCCATCGTAGCTCCCGCCATCCACTTGAAGGTTTTGCCCCGAGATGTAGCTCGCCTGAGCCGAGCAAAGAAATGCACAAGCCGCGGCGAATTCTTCCGGCTTGCCGAACCGCCGCGCCGCTACGGGCCTGAGCATCTCGGTGCGCGCATCTTCCAGGCTCAGCTTTCTGTGCTTGGCCAGCTGCTCGGTCATGTAGCGCAAGCGGTCGGTTTCGATGCGTTCAGGTAGCAGGTTGTTGATGGTCACGTTGTCGCGCACCACTTCGCTGGACAACGCTTTGGAAAACGCCGTCAGCCCTGCCCGAGAGGCGGTGGAAAGTCCCAAGGGCAGGCGCGGCGACTTCACCATGGCCGAGGTGATGTTGATGATCCGTCCGAAGCGCCGCTCGCGCATGCCACCGACCACGCCCTGGATCAGCAAGATTGCCGACAACATGTTTGCCTCGATAGCCCGCAGCCAGGCCGCATGGTCCCAGTCTTCGATCCTGCCCGGCGCGGGGCCGCCGTTGTTGGTGATCAGGATGTCGGGCGCGGGACATGCGGCGATCAGGGCGGCTCGGCCTTCTTCGGTATTCAGATCGCCGCGCACGACAAGCGGCCTGTGACCTGTGGCGGTCTCGACTTCCGCCGCCGTGCGCTCCAACTGCTCGGCATCGCGCCCGTTGATCAATACGCGGCAACCTTCCTGCGCCAACGCCAGCGCGCAGGCCTTGCCGAGGCCACGAGACGAAGCGCAGATAATTGCGCTGCGCCCTGCGATTCCCAAATCCATAACGCTGCTTCCTGTCGTTGCCAACGGTGTCGGCGTATTGCGTGTTCGACGTCCTCGCGCCGGCGAGGTATCAGCCGTCCATACCCAGCAATTGGGTGATGTCCCGACCCGGTTCGGCATCGGAGCCATAGGAAAAATCGCCCTTGCGCTGACGTTCGGCCAGCTGCTCCATCTGAAAGCGATAACGAGTGCCGGGCGCATCGAAGCGCGAATGCAGGTCGATGCGTTCACCCGGCTCGAAATAACGCTGGTTCTGCGGACGCACCACGGAGTTGTCCTGCGGCTGGATGATGTAATTGATGCGCGGCATCAAATAGCGGAACGGTGCAGGTGCCGCCGTGGTGTTGAACGTCACGTCGCAGCGCGAGCGGTGTTTGCCCACCGGCAGGAATGGCTGCAGATTGGGCACGTCGTAACCCGGACGAAAGCGCGGATAGGAGATACACACGTTGCTGCGCAGATGAATATGCAGCACGGCGCGGAAGTCCTGGTACTTCGCTCGCACACCGCCGACCCAACGCATCACTGGCGCGACGGACTTCTGCGCGACCGTGCGGGTACGTGTCACGGTTTCCGACGTCCACTCCACTTCCACCACGTCCGATTCCGATATCCCGTCGCCGATGGTATTGGCATGTAGAAAGTCGGCGTGGGTCAGGTCGATGAGGTTTTCCACCGACAAGGCAGAACTGGCATCGAAACGAACCGTGCGCTGGGTGTAACCAGGAAGACTGCCATCAACCGGCAGAAACGGGATGTGCGGCAGCAGCAAGGAATCGGCCGCATCAGGATTGCCATACCAGGCCCAGATATAACCGTAACGCTCGACAACCGGGTAGTAGCCCATACCGCCGGTAAACTCGGTGAATGATGCACGCTCGGCATGCAGGCGCTCGGGATGAAACTCGGCCGCAAATGGCCGACCGTCCTTTCGCCAGAGGTAATAGCTCTGGGAATGGATGATCCGGCGGATGGGCCGCTCGGTGACATCGCGGCTGTGGGATACCGGGAACCAGGTATCGCGCAGGTCATAGTTGGTCGGTGTCCAGTCTTTGCGAATCCGGCGCGCAGCGGCTTGCGGCTGTGCATCGGAAAGAGGCGTGGCGGCGTGCATGGAATTCTCCGGGTTCAGCTGAATGAAGATCAGACGGCGAGGCGTTGTTCAACGACTATCTGCTGACGCAACTCATGTAAGTCACGCGAGGGTGCGACCAATAACGCGGCGATGGCCGAGCCATCGATCGTGGCATTCACGCTGAACGGCGCTCTGCCTGCAGTCCGTGAGGCGCGCCAGCGCAACGGCGCGCCCGCCATGCTGGTCGTGTGCTGGAAGCCGCGCCAACAGAGGCTGGTGGTGCCTCGTCGGTTGGCGCTCGCACCGATGAAAAGCGTGCTGAGCGGCGTTTCATCCTGGCTCAGCAGGTCCACCCGGATGGTGCCGCCACGCAGCGGAACCGCCGTGCGAACGATCAGCGGGTAGTCAGCCACGAACTGCGACGGCAAGATCTGACTCGACCAGACCGCGCCCCTGTCGAGCACGAGACGGTCGTTCACCAGTTGCGGATCGCCCAGGAAGAAATCCGTTATTTGCACTGAGTCGAAGCCCAACAGGCAGTTGGGCCCATCCAGCATCACGGCGAGGTACTCATCGTGCGTCATGCTGACGACGGCGCTTCCCGTGTACTCACGCCCCGTAGGGGAGTAATCGGCGCTTGGCAGGGTGGCGTCCGGCTCGCCGTCGCCCACCCATACATGCACGAAACCGTTACTTTCTTTTGCCACAAAGGCGCGCGCCGCATGGCGTTGCGGGACGCGTTCGCTGGCGCTCAGGTTCGGGATAGCGGTACAGGCGCCGCTGGCTCCATCGAACGTCCAGCCGTGATAGCCACACTGCAGCCCGGAACCCACGACGCAGCCTAGCGATAACGGCACCCGCCGGTGCGGACAGCGATCTTCCAGGGCGAAGACCTGCCCTTCAGCGTTGCGGAACAGAACCAGTTCTTCCCCGCCGCAGGTCACGGCGAGAGGCTTTACATTATTCACGGATTCGCAAAGGGCCGAAGCCCACCATGAGCTGGTCGCCATCGAATGTTTGCCTCGTATTGTTATTGTAGATGCAGCCAGGCGACGTCCCCGATCCGGGCGCCTCGCCTCAGACCAAAGTAGACCTTGGTGTAAAACGAAACAACATTAAATAGGCATATTTTAATATTTTGTTCATATTTTCTTCGCCGGTACGCGTAGGCGTTTTGATCGCAAATCCTCGCGGATACGGCCACCACTTGTCTGAGACGCACCATTGGATATCAAGCAGCTGAGATTTCTCGTAGCGCTGGACGAAACCCGGCACTTTGGCCAGGCCGCAGCACGCTGCCATGTCACTCAACCTACGCTTTCGATGCGCTTGCGCGGGTTGGAAGATGAGCTGGGCCTGCATCTGGTGACGCGCAGTCAGCGTTTCGAGGGCTTTACCCCGGAGGGTGAACGCATTCTGGCCTGGGCCCGTAGCCTGCTTGCGGCGCAGGACGGTCTCTACGCCGAGGCAGCATCCTGTCGCGGCCAGCTGGTGGGTAGTCTGCGTTTGGGAGTGGTACCGCTGGCGGGTTTCAATCCGATGCAATTGGCGACTCTATTTGCCGAGCGGCATCCAAGCCTGCACTTCCAGCTGTTTGCCTTGAGCAGCGATCAGATTCTGGAGAGGCTGAACCGGAACCAGCTCGACCTGGGTATTTCCTATCTCGAGCGTCTCGACCAGGCGCATTTCGCCAGCCTGCCGCTGGGTGAAACGCGGATGGGGTTGCTGCACGACCGGCGTCACTTTCGCTTTCCAGGTGCCTCTGTCACGTGGGAGGCGCTGGCGACGCTGCCGCTCGGCATGTTGTCGAGCGGCATGCATTTCCGGCAATCAATCGATCATGCGTTGCGCAGTCGCGGCCTGAATCCCGCCCCTAAACTGGAAACCGACGCGGTGCATCATCTGCTGCAAGGGGTCAGCGCAGGCCTGTGCTGCGCGGTGATGCCACTGGACAGTGGGCTCGGTGAATCGGCGGATCATCTGACCCTGACGCCTATTGACGATGCCAGCACGCTCGCCCCGCTTGGCCTGATTCTTCGCCTCGATGCCCCACGTTCGGTACTCGGCGAAGCCTGTTTCGCCGAAGCCGAGGCCATGCTCTGCGCTGTCCACATGCCGGATTGAGCCAAACCGGTGATCAAGCGTGTCGATCACGCAATCGAACATAGCGATTGGACGCTGTTGCCATAGAACTCATAGGCTCCACAGGTCGTGGTGCACATCGCGCACGGCTCGGCCTTACCTGGGTACAGGCAGGTCGATGTGAACCTACGCGCAGATGAGTATTGAGCATGAGCCGCCCGCCCCGTTCCCAGCCTGCCTCTCGTTACCAGCCCTATCACGGTCCCGCTGGTGGCTGGGGCGCGCTGCGCAGCGTGGCGCAATCATGGCTGGGCAGCGGCAACGCGCTGAAGAACATTCGCACCTTGTTGAAAACCAACCAGAACGGCGGCTTCGATTGCCCCGGTTGTGCCTGGGGAGATTCGCCCCATGACGATACGGTGAAGTTTTGCGAGAACGGCGCCAAGGCAGTGAACTGGGAGGCGACCAAAAGACGTGTCGATGCCGAATTCTTCGCCCGTTACAGCGTCAGCCAATTGCGCGAGCAAAGCGACTACTGGCTCGAGTACCAGGGTCGTCTGACCCAGCCCATGCGCTACGACGCCGACACTGATCATTATCTGCCGATCGGCTGGGATGCGGCCTTCGCCCTGATCGGCGAGCAGCTGAAGAGGCTGGAAACGCCTCATCAGGCGGAGTTCTATACCTCCGGACGGGCCAGTAACGAAGCCGCGTTTCTTTATCAGCTGTTCGGCCGCGCGTTCGGCACCAACAATTTTCCCGACTGCTCGAACATGTGCCATGAGGCCAGCGGCGTCGCGCTCGGCGGCAGCATCGGTGTCGGCAAAGGCACGGTTACCTTCGATGATTTCGCTCATGCCGACGCCATCTTCGTGCTCGGCCAGAACCCCGGCACCAACCATCCGCGCATGCTCGAACCGCTTCGCGAGGCAGTGCAGCGCGGTGCTCAGGTCGTTTGTTTCAATCCACTGAAGGAGCGAGGACTGGAGCGTTTCCAACATCCCCAAAAGCCACTGGAGATGCTCGGCAACCAGGATGCACCGACCAATACCGCCTATTTTCGTCCCAACCTCGGCGGCGACCTGGCAGCGTTGCGCGGAATGGCGAAGTTTCTTCTTCAATGGGAGCGCGACGCCCAGCAGCAAGGCACCGACGCGGTGTTCGACCATGCCTTCATTGACGAACACACGCAGGGGCTCGATGACTATCTGAACGTCATCGACGCTACACCCTGGTCGCTGATCGAGGGGCAATCGGGGCTGTCGCGCGCCGATATCGAACAGGCTGCGCGGATGTACCGCCACGCAGAGCGGGCAATCGTCTGCTGGGCCATGGGCATCACCCAGCATCGCCATTCAGTAGCAACCATTCAGGAGATCGCCAACCTCTTGCTGCTGCGCGGCAACCTTGGCAAACCGGGCGCTGGCGCCTGTCCGGTGCGCGGTCACAGCAATGTCCAGGGCGATCGCACCATGGGCATCAATGAGCGGCCGCCAGCGGCGTTGCTGGATGCCATCGAGCAGCGCTTTTCGTTCAGCGTGCCACGCGCACATGGCCACAACACGATCGAAGCGATCAACGCCATGCTTGCCGGCCAGGCGAAGGTGTTCATCGGATTGGGCGGCAATTTCGCTCAGGCGACGCCCGACTCGCCCCGCACCCACGAAGCGCTGCGCAATTGCGAGCTGACGGTACAGATCAGCACCAAACTCAACCGCAGTCATCTGACCAATGGCAAACAGGCGCTTATTCTGCCCTGCCTCGGCCGCACCGACATCGATCTGCAGGCCAGCGGTCCGCAGGCCGTGACGGTCGAAGACTCGTTCAGCATGGTTCACGCCTCCTGGGGCCAGTTGCAGCCGCTATCGCCACAGATGCGCTCGGAGCCGGCGATCGTCGCTGGCATCGCCGCAGCCACACTCGGTAAGCATCCGATGGATTGGCACTGGTTAGTGGAAGATTACGCACGCATTCGGGAACTGATCGAAGCAACCATCCCCGACTTCGCCGACTTCAATGCCAAACTCAAGCAGCCCGGCGGTTTCTACCTGGGCAACGCAGCCGCACGCCGAACCTGGAATACTGCGAGCGGTCGTGCTCAGTTCAAGCACCACCCGCTGCCCCTGGACTTGGTGCCGGCAGAGGCCAGCCGCGACGGCCAAACGCCGGACCTTATCTTGCAGACGCTGCGTTCGCACGATCAGTACAACACCACGCTGTATGGGCTGAATGATCGCTATCGCGGAGTCAAAGGCATGCGCGAGGTTGTGTTCGTCAACCCAAGCGATCTTCAACGGCTCGGGTTCGAGAACGGAGAAGTCGTTGATCTGATCTCGCTCTGGGACGACGGCATCGAGCGGAAGGTGCGCGGATTTACCCTTCTCGCCTACGACACCCCCTTGGGCCAGGCCGCCGCCTATTACCCGGAGACCAATCCACTGGTGCCGCTAGGAAGCTTCGGTGAAGGAAGCCATACACCTACATCCAAGTTCGTCGCCATCAAGGTGATAAAAAACGGAAAACAGACGGAGCGGGATTTGCTAGCGCATGCATGACGAAGCGATGCACGTGTCCGTGTAGCTAGCCCAACCTGAGATGGGCGACCCAGCAACCTTCGGCGTTGGTGGGAGCGTCTGGGCGCGTCGCAAACGCTTCGGATCGCTGCAGCGTGTCATTGGCCAAACCCAGCGTTCATTGGTCGCTCACAAATGGGGCAAATCGCTTATCGCAGGCTGACAGTAGCGGGTCTGACGGTCATCCACGTCACTGCGGCAAGCAATCCGGCCGCTGAAAAAAGTCCATGAGCTAAGAGTCAGGCACCCCGCCTTGTCCGCGCCATTTCCGATAACAACGGGAGTGTCATCGAATTCATGAGCAGCCGGTCCGCAAATATAAACAACCGCTTCGGCACCACGATGGCTGGGTCGCACGTCAGCCCTCGATTCACGCCGGGTTTGTTTTGACCAATTTGAGTTTGACAACGAACCGTATGCAACTTACTTTCTGTACGTTTATCCATATTTTGTTCATATTTTTGGAATTCGCCTCGACATCTTAAGCGCCGCAGGCTGCAAGATAGGCCCTGTTCGATTCTTAACGCTCGGTTTGCTTTGCCCCCTCGGCTTTACAAATTAACCCGACTATCCGGCCTGCTTTCAGGGCTGCATGAGAAAACATTGTGCTCGAAGCTTATCGAATTCTACTCGGACAACGCGCCAGCCAAGGACTTCCTGGCTTGCCGCTGAACGCCGAACAGACCGCAGGCCTGATCGAACTATTGAAGAACCCGCCAGCCGGCGAAGAAGCCTTCCTGGTCGACCTGATCACCAACCGCGTCCCTGCCGGTGTCGACGAAGCTGCCTACGTCAAGGCAGGCTTTCTCTCCGCCATCGCCAAAGGCGAAGCCACCTCTCCACTGATCAACAAGCAACGCGCCGTTGAACTGCTGGGCACCATGCAGGGCGGCTACAACATCGCCACCCTGGTCGAGCTGCTGGATGATGCCGAGCTGTCCGCGGTGACCGCCGAGCAACTCAAGCACACCCTGCTGATGTTCGACGCCTTCCACGACGTCGCCGAAAAAGCCAAGGCCGGCAATGCCAACGCCAAGGCCGTACTGCAGTCCTGGGCTGATGGCGAGTGGTTCCAGAACCGCCCGGCGCTGGCTGAAAAGATCAGCCTGTCCGTGTTCAAGGTCACCGGCGAAACCAACACCGATGATCTGTCACCAGCTCCAGACGCCTGGTCGCGCCCTGACATCCCGCTGCACGCCCTGGCCATGCTGAA
>Ga0075011_10000087_pt1 | contig 45509 bp, 57 predicted proteins | sample TARM_MetaG_T_14_FD_72354 | JGI IMG/M metagenome (GOLD analysis project Ga0075011, IMG submission 72354) | Freshwater microbial communities from Pennsylvania, USA, analyzing microbe dynamics in response to fracking - TARM_MetaG_T_14 | ecosystem: Environmental > Aquatic > Freshwater > River...
TTATATAGTAGATATTTTTGTTGAAAATCAAATAATTTTAGAATTGAAATCTGTAAATAAAATTCATGAAAAACACAAATCACAAATAATTAATTATTTGAAGGCAACAAATAAGCAATTGGGAATTATAATAAACTTTGGAAATGATAGATTAGAGTATGAAAGAATTATAAATACTAGATATATTCAATAAGTTTTTATTCGTAAAATTCGAGAAATTCGTTGCAAAAGGTTTTAAAAGGCTTTGCACCGAATGGGGATAGAATTTACAATGGAAAATTTAAAATTAAAAGAATAAAAAATTGAACCACGGGATTACACGGGATGAAAAAGCGATAAAAAGCTTAATCACAAAGAAGGCAATTAAAAATTAAAAGTTTCAAACACAAAACATATAAAAAATTATCTCGTGTTAATCTCGTGGTTAAAAAAAGCTTTTAAATTATTAACTATTAACTATTAACTATTAATTAAAAAAAGGGGGATATATGAATAAAAATAAGGCTTTTAGTTTATTAGAGGTTTTAATGGCTATGGCAATATTGTCAATAGCAGTTTTACCAATAATGTCCATGTATCCCAACGCTTTAAAAATGAGTACAAGGGCAACAGAGTTAGAAGAATGGTCTAGAACAACAGAAACTATAGTTGATTACGTAAAATCAAGGGGATATACATATATTAATTCAAATTTTTCTAGCATCAATGGAGATTACACAGATATAACAGGAAATATTAACACAGGTTATACTAGTGATAGTTTTGCTTCTAGATTATTAGCTGGGAAAAAATCATTATTCTTACTAAATACAAAGGGTATGAATCTAGAAAATTATAAATTTCAAGTTCAAATAAAAAAAAATATACCAGCAGGCATAGGAACAGAAAAATTGGATTTTAGTGACCATACATATCATAGTGGTGGAGGAAAAGGACAGGATTTTTACTATGGAGTTGTTAGAATTAGAGAAAAAAATGGAGATTTTAATATTGAAGATAAAAGGGATATGAGTTTTATGGTAACTCCTATTGAGAATTGGAAGTGATATTTTGAAAAATAGAGGTTTTACTTTACTGGAATTAATGATTGCAGTTGCAATACTAAGTATATTTGTGTCTATGCTAAACCCTTTATTTACATCAATAACTAGGTCTAGTAAGAAAGCACAAGAAATGTCAAGTTTAGATTTGAATATAGGTAGAAGTTTAACGCTTTTTAGTAGGGCTGTTAGGTCTTCAAAGGATAGACCTATTACTGATACTTTCGGAGGAACAACAAGGGGTATTTATATATCTGGAGATAAAAGTGGTAATTTAAGTACCAACCCAACAGGAAATGCCATAGTTATTAATGTGCCTAAAAAAGATGAAAGTAATTTTGAAGATGAAAAAGTTATTTTTTATATAGAGAATAATAAACTTATGATTAATTCTACAACTAATACAAGTGGTAATTTTATTGGTGTTACTAATCCTACTACCTTAGTTAGAGATTTAGTTGAAAATAAATCATATTTTCAATATGAAGAAAATATTGCCATAATTAGTCTTACCGTTTATTCAAATAAGGAAAAAACAGAAGAGAAAACAGTGCGTGAAGCATCTGTTACTAGAATAAATTTATCTTTTTAGGAGGTGGAAGAATATTGAAAAAAGAAAAGGCTTCAGCTATGGTAATGGCAGTACTAATATTAGCTTTTTTTATGACTCTTTCACTAAATATGTACTTTTTAGCAGAAAATAAGGCTGAAAGAGCAACTTTTCGTTCTGAAGGAACAACAATAATGGGAGATATGGATGCTTCTACCACTTTAGGTTATTATGAGTTATTTGTTGCTAGTGAGTACATAACTAAGGGATTTTTAATTGAAGAGGCAAAAGATTCGCCAACAAAAGCTGGAATAAGGTTACCTAGTTATATAGAATACTTTGCACATAAACTAGATGGAACAATAGAGCATACAACAGGAAGTTTTGTAAGTGCTAATGCTGTAATGGTGTCAGCACCTCCTAGAGAATGGTCTGTTATAGATGGAAATTTAAAAGAATTATGGCACGGCGGTGGTGAAACAAGTATAGGTGGTTATAAGTTTAAATATTTTAAAAAAAATAAAAATGACTTAATAACATATTCTGATATTACTTCTATAATTCCATCAGGAACATCTGGAACAGCTTTTGCTATATATAATAAAACAGTAATTTTTCCCAGTGACTCAGCATTAAATTTAGAGAAAAGTGAGTTTGAAATAGAAGTAACTAGAAATTCAACATTAACAGTTAGTGGCTCTTCGTATATTCTTGAGAAAGATGGAATAAGTGAAATAAAAGTAATCAAAAAATAAGGGGGAATTAGCCATGGAATTAATTAATTATATGGAAATTTTAGTTGATGAGGCAATACATGATTATTTTAGTAAAAATACAGAATTAAGAGCTCTATTAAGTGAAGATGATATTCAAGATATAAAAGCTTGTTCGTTAAATAGTTTACCAACTCATTATATGAGAACTCAAAGAGGTTATGCTTTTACCAAGTTAGAAGAAATAAATATACAAAGTAAAGCCAGTGTATTAAAAACAGTAATCCAATCAAGTGAAAAGATATTAAAAAATAGACACGCTAAGGAGTGATGACAGTATGCTGGATTTATTCAAAGATAGAATACAGGGAAGTTTTGATATAGGATCTAGTAGTCTAAAAGGGCTTCGTATAAAAAAAGGAAAAGTTTCGGATATTAGCATTAAAGAGTTGAAAAATGGTGTTATTGTTAATGGGAATATAGAAGACTATTTAGAAATAAGTGAAGGTTTAAAAATGTTAGTAGATGAATTAGAGCTTAAAAATAAAGAAGTGGTGGTTTCTATTCCAATCCAGAATTTTTTTATAAAATTCCTTAGTATTGGTCAAGTTGGAGAAAAAGAGAAATTAAAATTAATAGAAAGTGAATTAGAAGAATTGGTTCCAAATTTTGAACCTGAAGAATTTATAAGTGATTATGTTGAATTAGGTTCTGAACTGTCTGATGAGAGTAAAAATATTGATGGTAAAGATAGTATTATGGCAATAACAGTTCCTAAGAATAAAATTAAGGAAATACTTGAAATTTTTGACAGTTTGAAAGTTGTTCCAGTAAGAATAGTACCTGATTTTATATCTTTATTTAATTTGGTTCAAAGAGAAAAAAATAGGCAAGGAATAAATGAAGAAGAAAGTGTTATGATTGTAGATATGGGAACAGAATCTACAAAAATTTTTATTGAAAGAGATGGCATCATGAAAATGCAAAGAATAGTAGCTACTGGTGGAAATGATGTTACAGAAATGTTACAAAGGTTTTATAATTTGGAAAGAGAACAAGCTGAAGATGAAAAAAGAAAGTTAGAACTTTTGGATGAAAGTGTAAGTCAGGGAGAAGAAGATTCTAGAGCTTTATTTATGGAAATAGCAGAATTGTTTGATGAATTGGAAAACCAAATAAAAGTTTCCATAGAATTTTATAAATCTCATGAAGGTAGACCAGGTATAGATAAATTATTTATCTTTGGAGGGGCTTCTTTAGTTAAGGGTTTTAAGCAAAACTTAGAAAAAACTTTGGAATTAGAGGTAGAAGAGATTGATTATAAAGATTTTTTAGCATCTAATTTTAATGAACTTTATAAGGTAGAAGATTATCCTGTTGCTAGAATAGGAGCTTTGTTAGGTAGTGTAGTAGAGGAGGTTAAGGAAAAATGATTAAAGTAAATTTCTTAACTCAAGAATATAAGTCAAAGATATTTCTAAAGAAATTTGCAACAGTTAGTATACTATTAATTTTATTATATGTAGTTTCTATTATGGCGATTTACACTGTTATTAATGGTAGAATTGATAGTTTAAATTCTAAAAGAAATGGACTGGTAGCAGATATAAAAAAAGTTAAAGATAATATAGTTGCCAAAAAAAATGAAACGAACAGCATAGAAGATTTAACAAATAAAACAAAAATATTAGAGGATATTTTGAATCAAAGGGAATATGGATTTTCAGATGTTTTATTTCAGTTAAGAGAAACAATACCATCTAATGTATGGCTTACAAATTTTTCATATTCAAAAGATACTATAACTATCAAAGGTTTTGCAGAAGCTAATCCTAAAGAAAAAATATCTTCTGGAAAAAATCTGCTTAAATTCGAGAGAAATTTAAAAGAAAACACTAGATATTCAAGTATAATTTCAGAATATATTAAAGCCAACAATATAAGCGGAAGTACTTTACAAGAATTTCAATATAAAATAGTTTTGAATAGAATAAATTAATTATTATTGCTGGGGAAGGGGTGAAAAATGGTACTTTTTGGAAAAGAAATAAAACTAGATATAAATATAAAACCAAAAGAGGCAAAATTAATTTTATTAATTGTATCTTTAACAATAATAGTTTTGTTATCTACCAAATATATAGTTTTTCCTATTATGAAAATCAGAGATATTAAAAGTGAGATTATCCAAAAAAGCGAAGAATTAAATAGGGAAAATATAAATTTAAGAAAAGCAGAAGAAGAATATAGTAAAAGATATGCAATTTATCAAGAACAATTTGAAAATTATAATAAAGAACGGGAAAAGTTTGAACTTTCTAGTTTGAATGATGAAACTAACTTAAAGTATATGATAAGTCATATGGCAGAATATTTAAATATAAATGTATTGGAAATAGGTAAAATAGAAGTTAGTGAGGAAAATGTTGAATATTCTAAAAAAAATATTCCATATAGATTAGAAGGAAATATTAATGATTTAGCTAAATTTTTTTATTATTTAGAAAATTCCAATTATTTAATTAGCTTTAAAGATAGTAGTATGGATATTCAATTTGCAAGAGATGATTATGTAGGAGTTAGAATAAATATAGGTGCTTATTTTAGCGTAGGGGAAAGGTGAGAAAGTGAGTAAAAAAAATATTTTAATATGTATATTTTTATTTTTAAATCTTGCTTTATTAGCTAATAAAAATCCTCTTAGCGATTTTATCAGTGATGAAGATTATAATACTGCTATTGAAAAATTTAGCGGTGATAAAAATATATTTCAACCAGATATAATAGATCAAAATGCAATTATAAACGAAATTAAAAATGCAGAAAACAGAGTAAATTCTATTTTTACAAATGTTTTTGCAACAGTATATTCAGATAAGAAGTATGGAGTTATAGTTTATTATAATGACCCTAAAATAGGTAGAAGCCAAAGATTAGTTCTTTTAGGCGAAAAAGCTATAAGGGTAGATGACTATCTTTATTATTTAATCCCTTATGAAAGTGGACTTAGAATAAAAGATGTGAGAACAGGTAATTTTTATAAAATAGAAACAAGGGGAAGGTGAAAGAATGCAAAAAAAGAGTTCTATACATATTTTGATAATATGCTTATTTCTTTCTATTATCTCTAATACTTTTGGGGTTAGTATTGAAGAAAAAATGAATAAAATTATATATGAAAGAGATTTGGATTTTAAAAATGTGCCTTTATCAGATATATTAGGTTTATTGTCTAAGTCATCTGGAATTACAATAGTGGCAGATAGTCAGGCTACAAATACTAATGTTGATTTATATTTTGGTAAAGGGCAGTCATTGGGAGAGGTTATACGTACTATAAAAGTGACACAAGGTTTAAATTCAAGAGAAGTAAACAATGTTTTAATATTAGGGAAATCTATTAGTGGTTTTGACGAAAAAGATTCAAAAATAATAGGGAGAATAATATCAAAAAGAACAGGAGAAGGAATAGAGGGAGCAAAAGTTTACATAGTAGGTCAAGAGAGATTCTTTGTTAGAAGTGAAGTTGGTGGTAATTTTATATTAAAAAATCTTGAACCAGGAACTTATATACTAAAAGTAGAAAAAGATTCTTTTAAAACTAATGGAGAAATACTTGAGGTTGAACCTGCTAAAATACATACACAAGATATAGTTTTAGATTCTTTGCAAATGGAATCAACATTGGTAGATGAAAAAAAAGAAAGTAATTTACAAAATACAAGGAATTTAGGTGTAGTAGTAAATGCTGATGGTAAAAAAGAGAGTACAGAAAAGATAAGATTAAGACACGCTCTGCCGAGCGATATAAAGACAATATTAGCTACTGTTGTTCCTAAACTAGAAATAACAGCAGTAGAAAATCAACATATAGTTGTACTTAGAGGGGCAGATGAAAATGTTGAAATAGCAAGAAAATTAATAGAAGAATTGGACATCCCTGTAAAACAAGTAAGGATAACAGCTCAGATATTAGAAGTAACAGGAGAATTATCAGAAAATTTAGGAATAGATTGGTCTTTTGATTCTAGAGACACACCAACAACTCCATCAGGAGGAGAAGGCTTGTTAGGCGGAATGAAAGGTGGAAGTCCAATATTAAATTTTGTTAGTTTTCTAAAGGGCGGTAGTGATATTATTGATGTAACTTTAAATATGTTGCAAGAAACTAGAGATGCAAGTTTAGCTGCAATTCCTTCAATAATAGCGTTAAATGGTGAAACGGCTGAAATTAGTGTAATAAATGAGCAAAATATAGGGATTACAAAGAATACAGATGAAGATGGAAATAGTGTGGAAGAACCTACTTTTAAAGAGGCAGGAACTTTACTAAGTATAACACCTTTAATAAGAGATGGAAATGGAGAAGCTGACTCTATAACTTTAGAAATTAAAACGGAACTTAGTAATTTCTTGGAAGCCGCTGTAGCTGGTACACAAAATTATATAGGTGCTGCTCAAAAAAATTCTGCTACTACAAGAGTTAGAGTAGAAGATGGGGGAGTAATATTTATTGGTGGACTCCAAAGAACAGATGTGACTAATGTGCAGACAAAGGTTCCATTCTTTGGAAGTATTCCATTTTTAGGTCGATTATTTAAAAGTGAAAGAGTAGTAAATAAAAGAAAAGACTTGTATATACAGATTAAAGCAGAAATTGTAACAGATGAAAATAGAAATGATGATATATCTACTGAAGGTTTTAGAATTGACCAAGTTAATATGAAAGATAGATTGTTTTAATTAAAATAAAAAAAAGCAAGCATAAGCTTGTTTTTTTTATTGTCTATGCTATAATAAAATATAAAAAAATAATTATATGGAGGAGCTATGGTAGAGAAAAACAGATTAATAGAGATATTAGAAAAATTTTCTAGTAAAAAAATAGCTGTAATTGGGGATATGATGTTAGATGAGTATATAATTGGTAGTGTAAGCAGAATATCTCCAGAAGCACCTGTTCCAGTGGTAGAAGTTCGAGAAGAGAGATTTGTTCTAGGTGGAGCAGCAAATGTAATGAATAATCTATCTGCTTTAGGTGCAAAAGTATATGCTTTTGGAATAATAGGAACTGATAATAATGGAAAAAGACTAACGCGTTCTTTGGAAGAATATAAGATTAATTGTGATGGAATAGTAACCAGTTATGATAGACCAACTATAATGAAACAAAGGATTTTATCTAATAATCAACAATTGTTAAGGTTAGATTGGGAAAAAAAACATCCAATTGACAAAGAGGTAGAAGATAAAATTTTAGAGAAATTTAATAAACTTGTGGATAGTTTAGATGCTATTATTTTATCTGACTATGACAAAGGGCTTCTAACTTCTATCTTAGCTAAAGAAATTATAAAAATAGCAAAATCCAAAAATAAGATAGTTGTAGTAGACCCTAAACCAAGTAATGCAGAAAATTATAAAGGGGCAACATCAATGACTCCTAACTTAAAAGAATCTAGTGAATGTATAGGTAAAGCCTATCCTGAAACCTTAGAAGAAGTACTTAGTATAGGAAAAGAAATAAGAGAAAAATTAGAATTAGACCATTTACTAATGACTAGAAGCGAAAAAGGAATGTCAATTTTTATGGAAAATGAAGTAAAGCATATACCGACTTTTGCTAAAGAAGTATATGATGTAACAGGAGCTGGAGATACAGTTATAGCAATTTATACTTTGGCATTGTCAACAGGAGCAAGCAAGGAAGAATCAGCTAAAATAGCCAATACTGGTGCAGGTGTTGTAGTTGGAAGAGTGGGAACTTCAACAGTAAATAAGGGTGAAATTTTGGAGTTTTATGAAGAAATTTATAATAGTGATAAATAGTTGAAATTTTAGAATTGTCAATAAAATAAAGGTTTAGGAGCTTTACAACAAGCTAATAAATTATATGAAAATCGGAGGTAGAAAGTGTTAAGAATAGGGAATGGCTATGACGTACATAAGATGGTAGAAGGTCGACCTCTCATATTGGGAGGAATTAATATACCTTATTCTAAAGGTTTGTTAGGGCATTCAGATGCAGATGTTTTAGTTCACGCAATTATGGATGCTCTTTTAGGTGCTTTAGCTTTAGGAGATATAGGAAAACATTTTCCAGATACAGATAATAAATACAAGGGAATTTCAAGTATTAAATTGTTAGAAGAAGTTTATAATCTGATTATAAACAAAAAATATAGCTTAGTTAATTTAGATGCTGTTATTGTTGCAGAGAAACCAAAATTAAAGGATTATATTTTGTCTATGAGGGAAAATATAGCGAGAGTTTTACATGTAGACTTGGAGCAAATAAGTATAAAGGCAACAACAGAAGAAAAACTAGGTTTTACAGGTGAAGAATTGGGAATGAAATCATATGCTGTTGTTCTTTTGGAGAAAATGGGGGAATAAAATGAAAAAAATAGCAATTGGTAATAGAAAAGGTGGTGTTGGTAAATCTACAATTGCATCACAGATAGCTTTTGGACTTTCATATTTAGGATTCAAAGTATTGTTACTATCTGCTGATTCTCAAAATGATTCAGGTAAAATATTAGGTATATACAAAGAAAGCTTAAAAGAAAAACCAGATTTAAAAGAATTTTTATTAGGGAAAGCTAGTGCAAAAGAAGTTCTAGTTTCTGTAAGAGAAGATTTAGATATGATTTATACAAAGAATTTAGGAAGACTTAATTCTGCTTTGTCTGAAGAAAAAAGAGTAGAAAAAATGGTAGAAGAAAGATTAGACGAATATAAAGAAATTTATGATTTTATGCTAATAGATACATCACCTAGTGACAGTAAAATTAATGATTGCCTATTAGTATACGCTGATAGTATAATCATCCCAGTTGAAACAAGTTATTTATCTAGTTCTGCCATAGAAGAAATGTTTGATTATGTAAGTGAATTAAGAGAAGATTTAGCTAAAATAAAACTTATAATACCAAACAAATTTAGAAAAGTAGTGAATAAACATAATGAGCATTTGGACACCATAAAACAAATATTTGAAGGCACAGGAACAAAAGTTTTGAATCCTATACCAATAAGAAGTGAAATAGAAAAAGCTGGTGAAGAAGGTAAAAGTGTTTTTGAAATAAAAACAGATGTTGCACAAAATTTTGTTGATATTTTAAAGGAGGTGGCATTGCTTTAATGGGAAATGTACTAGACCAAATTGGAATTAACATAAAGAAAAAGATTCAAGAAAATCAAGAAGAAAACACACAAAAAATAAAAGTTTCATCTAAAAATGAGATTATTGTTATAGAGAATAAATATTTTGATTATTCAGAACTTGAAGGTGAAACGGCCGATTTTTTAAAAGGACAAGAAAAGAAAATAAAAAATATTTTTTCTAAGGCATATACAGACCTTGGAGAAATATTGTTAGAAGCACAGGAAAATTTAGCAAATCATAATGGTGGAATTTTTGAGAAGTGGTATGAAAGCATGGGGTTTAAAAAGGATAAAGTTTATAGATTAATATCTAGATATAAACTAGTCCTCGCAAATTGCGAGAACAGAGCCTTAATAGAGAATTTACCTTTGAGTTTGTCCTATGAAATTTCTAAAGAAAATTGTCCTTTAGAATTGAAAGAAAAAGTTTTGAATGGTGAGATAAAAACATTACAAGAATTTATAGAAATAAAAAATTTAAATAAAGATATAGAAGAAATAAATGATTTTGAAAAATATAATTTGAAAAATAAGATACAGAGTTTTGAGCTAAAATATGAGAGTTTCAGAAAAAACATAATAGATAATATACATAAACTAGAAGGAAAAAGACAGGAACAATTATTTAAAGATATAAATTCTTTTGAAAAAAAGATAGAAAAGATGTTAGAAGAATATAATTTTAATTAAGGAATTAAAGTTACAAATGATAATTTGTTGCCTTTATAAGTTTTTTAAGAAAAAATATTATCAAATAAAAAAGAAAATTAATGTTAGAAGGGATAAAAATGGCTTTATTGCAGTTTAATAATATATATAAGAGTTTTACAGGGGAATATATCCTAAAAGATATAAATTTCTCTATAGACGAAAAAGATAAAATAGGTTTAATAGGACAAAATGGCTCTGGAAAAACGACCATCGTAAAAATGATTTTAGAGGAAGAAAGCCATGATGTCAGTATAGAAGATAATAAGTTTGGAAATATAGTAAAGAAAGGAAATCTTAGTATAGGTTACTTATCGCAACATTTTAATCTAAATGAAAAAAATACTATTTTTGATGAATTGTTGTCAGTTTTTAATCATCTTATGGAAGAGCATAGAAAAATAGAAGAGTTAAATAAAAGATTAGTAACAGACCTAGAAAATTTTGATTCTATAATGGAAGAATTGTCGATTTTAAGTACTAAATATGAGCAAGCAGAAGGTTATTCCATAGAATATAAGGTTAAACAGATTTTGACAGGTTTAAATTTCCCACAAGAAATGTATAATCAAACTATAGATGGACTAAGTGGAGGTCAAAAAAGTAGAGTTGCCTTAGGTAAAATACTTTTACAGGAACCTGAATTATTAATATTAGATGAACCGACAAACCATTTAGATTTAAATGCAATAGAATGGCTTGAAAAGTTTTTAAAAGATTATAACAAGGCATTTATTTTAATATCACACGACAGATATTTTTTAAATAATGTGGTGAATAAAGTATATGAAATAGAACAAAAAAAATTAAGCATATATAGTGGGAATTTTGATGATTATTTATTACAAAAGGAATTATATTTAAGTGGAGCTTTGAAGTCTTATGAAAAAGAGCAAGAAAAAATAAGACAAACAGAAGAATATATATTGAAATACAAGGCTGGAATAAAATCAAAGCAAGCAAGAGGAAGAGAAAAAATTCTTGGTCGTATGGAGAGAATGGATAACCCTATTGCTAACCTTAGAAAAATGAAATTAAAATTTGAGGCAAGACGTCTAAGTACAGATAGAGTTTTAAAAATAACTAATTTAAATAAAACTTATGATATAAATAAAATACTAAACAATATTAATATTGATATATACAGAGGAGACAGAGTTGGTATTATAGGTAAAAATGGAATAGGCAAATCTACTTTACTTAAAATTATAAACAAATATGAAAAAGCAGATAGCGGAGAAATTGTCTTAGGAGAAAAGTTGGACATAGGATACTATGACCAAGAACATCAAAATTTAAATTATAATAATAAAATCATAGAAGAATTGCTAAATTCTTATGAAATGTCAGAGGAAGAAGCTAGAAGAATGGCTGGAGGTTTCTTATTTAGTGGAGATGATGTTGAAAAAAAAATAAGCTCTTTAAGTGGAGGAGAAAAAGCAAGAGTAAGTTTTATGAAATTGATAAAAGAACAAGGAAATTTCTTGATATTAGATGAGCCCACTAACCATTTGGATATTTATTCTAGAGAAATATTAGAAGAGTCTTTAGAAGAATATGAAGGAACACTACTGATTGTATCCCACGACAGACATTTTTTAGAAGCTATAGTAAATAAAATTTATGTTATTGATGAAAATGGGGCAACATTATTTAAAGGTGACTACGAGGAATATAAAGAACAAATTGCCTTTAAAAAAAATATAAAAGAAACAAATGATGATTATGAAGAACAAAAAAGAAAGAAAAATAGGATTAATGGAATAGCAAAGCATATAGAAAACATAGAAAAAGAAATTGAAAAAAAAGAAGAAGAAAAAGAAAATTTAGGTGAAGAATATAATAAAGCAGGCTTGAAAAATGATGTATCTTTACTAATGGATTTACAAAATAAAATAGATAACATAGATACAGAAATACATTTACTTATGGAAACATGGGAAGACTTAGAAACAGAATTAAAAGTAATTGATAATTAAATGTGATTGAATTGGTGGCAAAAATTTGAGGATACTCTAAAATTATATATAAAGTTCATCAATAAAATAAAGTTTGAGAGATTGTGCAACAAATTAAGCTTTAAAAGATAGCTAGTTGCAAAAGATAACCACAGAGTCACAGAGAAATCAAAAGTTTTCACAGAGGAAAAAAGCAACTAATAGGTAATAGTTAAGAGTTAATAAATTTTGTAGGGTGTTTGCCGTTGGCAAACCCTTTAAAATCAATGAAAACTCTGTGTTAACTCTATGTACTCTGAGAATCCGTGGTAAAATATTGGGGGGATACTTTAAAATTATAATAGAATTTAACAATAAAATAAAGGCTTGGGAGTTTTATAACGAATTAAGCTTTAAATTACTAAAGGGGGGATATTGTGGTTGAGAAATGCATAGTAGAACATTTTATGAGTAATATGTATGAAGAAATGATACAAAAATATAAGAATTTAGATAGCCTAGAAAAAAAGAAAAGAGCTTTAGAGGAAATATCCAAGGATGCTTATGAAAAATTTATTAAAAATAAGGGGGAAATTGACAAAAAAGAATTCTTAATAGGTTTTCATAGGTTTTATAATAAAATAGAGAGAGAAATAAAAGAAGAAGAGTCTGAACAAAAAGATAGATTATATTTTATGGATAGATTACAAAAATTAGATTATGAGATGTATAGAGAAAAGAAAGAATATTTAGAGCCTATGAAAAAATATATGAGTTTATTAACAGTTTTCAATGTTATCATTTTTTGCCTTTTAGGATTTTTTATTTATGATAAATTTGCAAATAGAGAAAGTAAAAGTAATATCACAAAAGAAACTGTAGTTATAAAAGAAAAAAGTATAGAAAAAAATAAGGAAAATTCAGAAAATTTACTTGAAAATCAAGAATTTAAAAATTCAGAAGATTTTTTTGAAATAGGAAGAGAAGCCCACTCTAAAAAAGATTATGAAGAAGCGTATAAAAATTATTTGAAAGCTATAGAATTAGGACATGCAAGAGCAGAATATATAGTGGGAATATTTTATTTTAGAGGTTATTATGTAAAACAAGATTATAACAAAGCTTTAGAATACTGGAACAAAGCCAGTAAACAAGGTATGAGAGAAGCTGATTATAGTTTGGCAATGGCATATATAAAATCTTTTGGAGTTGAAAAAGATTTGGAAATAGCCAAGATTTATCTAGAAAAAGCTATAATAGGAGAAGTAAAAGAAGCATATTATACTTTAGGAAATTTATATTACTTAGAGAAAAATTATCAAGAAGCAATAAAAATATGGGAAAAAGGATATGAAAAAGGGGACATAAGCTCAGGTAGAAGTTTGGTGAATTTATATTTATATGGAGATAAGACAATAAGAAATATTGAAAGAGGAAAAGAAATTCATAGAGAGATAAATTAATTTTTATCTCTTTTTTAATTATAGTGCTTGACAGTATTTTTCAAAAATGCTAATATGAAATGCTGTCTACATTTTAATCATATTTTAAAATAAATTAGAGAAAAATCTCTATTTATAAATATATTACAATCTTGACTTTTTGCTGATGTATAAGTATAATGGTTAAGTTATGTAGAAAAAAAATTATATATATTGAAAGGAGGTTTAAGGTTTAATGCCTACTATAAACCAGTTAGTTAAAAAAGGTAGAACTGACTTAGCAAAAAAAGAAGGTTCACCAGCGTTAGAAGGAAACCCACAAAGAAGAGGGGTTTGTGTAAGAGTTTATACTTCTACACCTAAAAAACCAAACTCAGCACTTAGAAAAGTTGCAAGAGTTAGATTAACAAACGGAATTGAAGTAACAGCTTATATTCCAGGAATCGGACATAACTTACAAGAACACTCGATTGTTCTAGTAAGAGGTGGAAGAACAAAAGATTTACCAGGGGTAAGATATAAAATAATAAGAGGTGCTCTAGATACTGCAGGAGTAGCTAAAAGAAAACAATCAAGATCAAAATACGGTGCGAAGAAAGGTTAATAGGGGGTGAAAAATTAAATGTCAAGAAGAAGAGCAGCAGAAAAAAGAGATGTATTACCTGATGCAAGATACGGAGATAAAGTTGTAACTAAATTTATCAACGCAATAATGGTAGATGGTAAAAAAGCTATTGCAGAAAAAATGTTTTATACTGCTATGGATCAAATAGAAGAGAAAACAGGAACTAAAGGTTATGAAATATTCAAAACAGCTTTAGAAAATGTTAAACCTCAGTTAGAAGTTAGATCTAGAAGAATTGGTGGAGCAACATACCAAGTTCCAGTTGAAGTAAGAATCGAAAGACAGCAAACTTTAGCTATTAGATGGATGATAACTAACATAAGAGCTAGAAAAGAGTATGGATTAGTAGATAAATTAAGTGCTGAATTTATAGCGGCAGCTAATAATGAAGGTGGATCTATTAAGAAAAAAGAAGATACTTATAAAATGGCAGAAGCAAATAGAGCGTTTGCACATTATAAGTGGTAATTTGCTAACTTAAGCTAAAAGGAGGTAAAGCTGTAATGGCTAGAAAAGTTTCTTTAGAAATGACAAGAAACATCGGAATAATGGCTCATATAGATGCAGGTAAAACTACAACTACAGAAAGAATATTGTTATTCACAGGTGTTACACATAAAACAGGAGAAGTTCATGACGGAGCGGCTACTATGGACTGGATGGAACAAGAGCAAGAAAGAGGTATCACAATTACTTCGGCAGCTACTACTTGTTTTTGGAAAGGTAATAGAATAAATGTAATAGACACACCAGGTCACGTGGATTTTACAGTAGAAGTAGAAAGATCTCTAAGAGTACTAGATGGTGCGGTAGCAGTATTTTCTGGTGTTGACGGTGTTCAACCACAATCAGAAACTGTTTGGAGACAAGCAGATAAATACGGTGTACCTAGAGTAGCATTTTTTAATAAAATGGATAGAGTTGGAGCCGATTTTGAAATGTGCGTAAACGATATTAAAGAAAAATTAGGTGGTAATCCAGTAGCTATTCAAATACCAATTGGTGCAGAAGATGAATATGAAGGTATAATAGATTTAGTTCAAATGAAAGAAATCAAATGGGCTTTAAATACTCCAGACGGTTTAGATATGCAAGTTTGTGATATCAGACCTGAACTTCAGGATAAAGCTAATGAATATAGAGAAAAAATGATGGAGTCAATTGTTGAAACTGACGACGAATTAATGGAAAAATTCTTTGGTGGAGAAGAAATCACTGTAGAAGAATTGAAAGCAGCTCTAAGAAAAGCTACTATAGCTAACTTAGTAGTTCCAGTAACTTGTGGAACAGCTTTTAAAAATAAAGGGATTCAACCTCTATTAGATGTAGTAATTGATTATTTACCATCTCCAATAGATATAGGTGCTGTAAAAGGTACAGATATAAAAAATCCTGAGTTAGAAATGAAAAGAGAACCATCTGATGATGAAAAATTCTCAGCTCTTGCATTTAAAATAATGACAGATCCATTTGTTGGAAGATTATCATTCTTTAGAGTGTATTCAGGAATATTGGAAAAAGGTTCTTATGTTTTGAACTCTACAAAGAATTCAAAAGAAAGAATGGGAAGAATACTTCAAATGCACGCTAATAAAAGAGATGAGATAGACATGGTTTATGCAGGAGATATAGCTGCAGCAGTTGGACTTAAAAATACAACGACTGGAGACACTTTGTGTGACCTAGACCATCCAATTGTTCTTGAAAGAATGGAGTTCCCAGAACCTGTTATTTCAGTTGCAGTTGAACCAAAAACAAAAGCTGACCAAGAGAAAATGGGAATAGCTTTATCTAAATTAGCAGAAGAAGATCCTACATTTGTTGTAAGAACAGATGAGGAAACAGGACAAACTATCATTGCTGGAATGGGTGAATTACACTTAGATATTCTAGTTGATAGAATGAAGAGAGAATTTAAAGTTGAATCTAACGTAGGTAAACCACAAGTTGCTTACAGAGAAACTATTACAGTTTCTACTGATGTTGAGTGTAAATATGCTAAACAATCAGGTGGTAGAGGTCAATATGGACATGTTAAACTTACAGTTGAGCCAAATCCAGGTAAAGGTTATGAATTTGTTAATAAAATTTCTGGTGGAGTTATTCCAAGAGAATACATACCAGCAGTTGACAAAGGTGTAAAAGAAGCTTTAGAAGGCGGAGTTCTTGCTGGATATCAATTAGTTGATGTAAAAGTTACTTTATTTGATGGTTCATACCATGATGTTGACTCGTCAGAGATGGCATTTAAAATAGCTGGTTCAATGGCTTTAAAAGACGGTTGTAGAAAAGCTACTCCAGTATTATTAGAACCAATATTTAAGGTAGAAGTAACAACTCCTGAAGAATATATGGGAGATGTAATAGGAGACCTTAACTCAAGAAGAGGAATGGTATCTGGTATGACTGATAGAAATGGTGCGAAGATAATCAATGCTAAAGTACCTTTATCAGAAATGTTTGGATATGCTACTGACTTAAGATCTAAATCTCAAGGAAGAGCAAATTATGCTATGGAATTCTGTGAATATGCACAAGTTCCAACAGGTGTAGCAAAAGCAGTAATTGAAGAAAGAATGAAATAAAATTAAAATAATTAATATATAGGAGGCTAAGATTAATGGCTAAAGAAAAATTCGAAAGAAATAAACCCCATGTAAACGTAGGAACAATAGGACACGTTGACCATGGAAAAACAACAACAACGGCAGCAATATCTAAAGTATTGGCAGACAAAGGACTAGCAAAAAGAGTAGACTTTGACAACATAGATAAAGCTCCAGAAGAAAGAGAAAGAGGAATCACAATCAATACAGCTCATATAGAGTATGAAACAGCAGCAAGACATTATGCCCACGTAGATTGTCCAGGCCATGCTGACTATGTAAAAAACATGATAACAGGAGCAGCACAAATGGATGGAGCTATCTTAGTTGTATCAGCAGCAGATGGACCAATGCCACAAACAAGAGAACATATCCTATTATCAAGACAAGTAGGAGTACCATATATCATAGTATACTTAAACAAAGCAGATATGGTAGATGACGAAGAGTTATTAGAATTAGTAGAAATGGAAGTAAGAGAATTACTAACTGAATATGGATTCCCAGGAGATGACACTCCAATAATAACTGGATCATCATTAGGTGCTATAAATGGAGAAGACCAATGGGTAGATAAAATAATGGAACTTATGGATGCAGTAGATTCATATATTCCAACACCAGCAAGACCAGTTGACCAACCATTCTTAATGCCAGTAGAAGATGTATTTACAATAACTGGAAGAGGAACAGTAGTAACAGGAAGAATTGAAAGAGGAGCAGTAAACGTAGGAGAAACTGTAGAAATAGTAGGGATAAGAGATACACAAACTACAACTTGTACAGGAGTAGAAATGTTTAGAAAGCTTTTAGATAGAGGAGAAGCAGGAGATAACGTAGGAGCATTACTAAGAGGAATCAAGAAGGAAGATGTAGAAAGAGGACAAGTATTAGCTAAACCTGGATCAATCAACCCGCATACAGGATTCAAATCAGAAGTATATGTATTAACAAAAGAAGAAGGTGGAAGACATACTCCATTCTTCTCTGGATACAGACCACAATTCTACTTCAGAACAACAGATATAACAGGAGCAATCAACTTACCAGAAGGAGTAGAAATGGTAATGCCTGGAGATAACATAGAAATGACAGTAGAATTAATACACCCAATCGCAATGGAAGAAGGATTAAGATTTGCAATTAGAGAAGGTGGAAGAACAGTAGCTTCTGGTGTAGTTGCAACTATCACTAAATAGTAAAAAAACACTTTGCAAAATTTAAAAAATATGATATACTAATGGAACGTGAGGAAAAATCCTCCGTTCCTTTAAAAAAGTAGTAGGAGGTGCAATTCTATAATGGCTTCGGCAAAATTGAGAATATATTTAAAGGCTTACGATCCAAAGTTATTAGACCAATCAGCAAAAAAAATAGCTGAAACTGCAAAAAAAGCAGGGGGAGAAATCGCTGGTCCAATGCCTTTACCAACAAAAATGAAAAGATATACAGTTTTAAGATCTGTGCACGTAAATAAAGATTCAAGAGAACAATTTGAAATGAGAGTACACAGAAGAATGGTAGAAATAAAAAATTCAAGCCAAACAATGATGAAATCATTAGCGTCAGTTAATTTACCATCAGGTGTTGGAATTGAAATCAAACAAGCTTAATAGCTTTAGTGTTAGTATTATTTTATGGAAGTATTCTTTCAGAATGATACATGTTGATGACACACGAGGAAAAGTTGTCAACCAATATATTATTTGATGGAGGTACAAAATGGCAATTCTAGGTAAAAAAATCGGAATGACTCAAATTTTTGAAGACGGGAAAATGATACCTGTTACAGTTATCGAAGCTGGACCAAACTTTGTAGTTCAAAAGAAAACTACTGAAAAAGATGGTTACAATGCTATCCAAGTAGGGTTTGAAGAAAAAAGAGAAAAAAACACAACTAAACCATTGATGGGAATTTTTAATAAAGCTGGAGTGAAACCTTTAAGATTTGTTAAAGAATTTAACGTGGACAGTGTTGAAGGATATGAGTTAGGACAAGAAATTAAAGTTGATACTTTTGAAGGTGTAGAATTCCTTGATGTAACAGGAACTTCTAAAGGAAAAGGTACTGCTGGTGTTATGAAGAGACATAACTTTGGTGGAAATAGAGCATCACATGGTGTTTCTAGAAACCATAGACTTGGAGGGTCAATAGGAAATTCATCTACTCCAGGAGAAGTTTATAAAGGTAGAAAAATGGCTGGAAGATTAGGGAATGATAAAGTTACAGTTCAAAATATCAGATTAGTAAAAGTAGACATAGAAAACAACTTGTTATTAGTAAAAGGAGCAGTTCCTGGAGCTAAAAACGGTCTACTAACAATAAAAGCAGCCCTTAAAAAATAATCGGTAACTAAGAAATTTGAGGAAGGAGGACAATAATGCTTTTAGATTTATTCAATATAAATGGTGAAAAAACTGGTACTGTTGAAGCAATGGATACAGTATTTGGACTTGAGCCAAACCAAGCAGTATTACATGAAGTTTTAACTGCTGAATTAGCAGCTTGGAGACAAGGAACTGCATCAACAAAAACAAGAGCTATGGTTAGAGGAGGAGGAAGAAAGCCTTTTAAACAAAAAGGAACTGGTAGAGCTAGACAAGGTTCTATAAGAGCCCCTCACATGGTAGGTGGAGGAGTAACTTTCGGACCTCAACCAAGATCTTATGAAAAGAAAGTAAATAAAAAGGTAAGAAGATTAGCTATAAAATCTGCTTTATCTGAAAAAGTAAGAGAAGGGAACTTAATTGTTTTAGAAGGTGGACTAGAAGAAGTTAAAACAAAATTAGTTGTAGCTTTATCTAAAGCTTTATCTGCTGAAAAGAAACAATTGTTTGTAATAGATAATCTAGCTAATGAACAAGAATTAAACTTATTCTTGTCAGCAAGAAATATTCCTAGTGCAGTAGTTTTAGATACAGACGGATTAGGAGTGTACTGGTTATTAAAGCAAGATAAAGTTATAATAACTAAAGAAGCACTTAAAACTATTGAGGAGGTGCTTGCATAATGACAGTTTACGAAATAATTAAAAAACCTGTTATTACAGAAAAGACTGAACTTTTAAGAAGAGAAAAAAATACATATACTTTTGAAGTGGACCCAAGAGCTAATAAAGTTGAAATAAAAAAAGCTGTTGAAAAAGTGTTTGCTGTTAAGGTTGCAGATGTTAATACTATTAATGTAAAACCTACAACAAAAAGATATGGAATGAAATTATATAAAACTAAATTAACTAAAAAAGCAATAGTTAAATTAGCAGAAGGAACTATTGAATACTTCCCAGAAGTATAATAGCTCAGATATATATAGGTCGAGAGGAGAAAAAAGACAATGGCAATTAAAAAGTTTAAACCTATCACGCCTGGAACTAGACACATGTCTATGATGGTTAGTGATGATGTAGAAAAAAACAAAAGACCTGAAAAATCACTTACTGTGCCACTAAAAGCTAGCTACGGTAGAGATAACTATGGACACAGAACTTGTAGAAACAAGCAAAAAGGTCATAAAAGATTATATAGAATAATCGATTTTAAAAGAAATAAATTAGAAGTACCTGCAAAAGTTGCAAGTATTGAATACGATCCAAACAGAACTGCAAATATAGCTTTATTACACTACTTAGATGGTGAAAAAAGATATATATTAGCACCTAAAGGATTGAAAAAAGGTGACATGGTTACAGCTGGAGAAAAATCTGAAATTAAAGTTGGAAATGCACTTAAATTAAAAGATTTACCAGTGGGAACTCAAATTCACAACATAGAATTACAAGCTGGTAGAGGTGGACAAATGGCTAGATCTGCAGGAACAAGTGCTAGACTAGTTGCAAAAGAAGGAACTTATTGTCATATCGAATTACCTTCTGGTGAATTAAGATTAGTTCATAAAGAATGTATGGCAACTATTGGTGAAGTAAGTAACTCGGAACATGCTTTGGTAAGTATTGGTAAAGCTGGAAGAGCAAGAAACATGGGAAGAAGACCTCATGTTAGAGGATCTGTAATGAACCCTTGTGACCATCCACATGGTGGAGGAGAAGGTAAGTGTCCAGTAGGTAGAAGTGGACCAGTTACTCCTTGGGGTAAACCAACTATGGGATTCAAAACTAGAGGGAAAAAACAGTCAGATAAGTTTATCGTAAGAAAAAGAAAAAAATAGGGAGGAGGCTTAATTAATGGCACGTTCATTAAAAAAAGGACCTTTTATAGATATTAGCTTAAAAAAGAAAGTTTTGGCAACAGTTGAAGCTGGAAATATTAAAGCGGTTATTAAAACTTGGTCTAGAAGATCAACTATATTTCCTGAATTCATAGGATTAACATTTGCTGTATATAATGGTAAAAAACATATACCAGTACATGTTACTGAACAAATGGTAGGACACAAATTAGGTGAGTTCGCACCAACTAGAACATACCATGGTCATGGTAAAGATAAAAAGAAAAAATAATAAGGTGTAAAGGAGGAGCTGAAAAGTGGAAGCAAAAGCGATAGCTCGTTATGTAAGATTAACTCCAAGAAAAGCTAGACTAGTTGCAGATTTAGTAAGAGGAAAATCTGCGTTAGAAGCTTTAGAGATTTTAACATATACAAACAAAAAAGCAGCTGTGTCAATTAAGAAAACTCTTGATTCAGCAATAAAAAATGCAAGCAACAATCATAATATGGACGAAGAAAAATTATTCGTTTCTGCAATTATGATAGATGAAGGTCCAGTATTAAAAAGACTTAAACCTAGAGCAATGGGTAGAGCAGACATAATGCATAAAAAAACTAGCCACATTACTGTAGTAGTAAGTGAAAAGTAATCATAAAAAGGAGGTACCGTAGTGGGACAAAAAGTAGATCCTAGAGGATTGAGACTAGGAATTACAAGAACATGGGACTCAAATTGGTTTGCTGAAAAAAACGCATACTTAGATTTCTTCCATGAGGATGTAAAGATTAGAAATTTCATTAAGAAAAAATATTACCACGCAGGAATTTCTGCTATAAATATAGAAAGAACTTCTTCTGAAAGAGTGGCAGTTGTAATAAATACAGCTAAAGCTGGTATTCTTATAGGAAGAAAAGGAAGCGAAATTGAAGCTTTAAAAACTCTTATAGAAGAAATGACTGGTAAAAAAGCCATCATTAAAGTACAAGAAGTTAAAGAATTCAATAAAAATGCAACCTTAGTTGCTGAAAGTATAGCTTCTGCCATTGAAAAAAGGGTAGCTTATAAAAAAGCTGTAAAACAAGCTATAACAAGAGCTGAAAAAGCTGGAGTTAAAGGTATCAAAGTAATGGTTTCAGGAAGATTAAATGGAGCTGAAATAGCTAGAAGTGAATGGGAAACATCAGGAAGAGTACCTTTACATACTTTAAGAGCTGACATTGATTATGCAACAGCTACAGCAAGAACAACTTATGGAGCTATAGGTTTAAAAGTATGGATTTGTAATGGTGAAGTACTTCCTAAGAAGGAAGGAGGGAACGAATAATGTTAATGCCTAAAAGAACGAAACACAAAAAGATGATGAGAGGTAGACTTAGAGGTAAAGCTCATAAAGGAAACTACGTTGCTTTTGGTGATTTTGGATTAGAAGCTTTAGAAGCTAAATGGATAACTAATAGACAAATAGAGTCTTGTAGAATAGCGATAAACAGAACTTTTAAAAGAGAAGGTAAAACTTTCATTAGAATATTCCCTGATAAGCCTTGGACTCATAGACCAGAAGGTACAAGAATGGGTAAAGGTAAAGGAAATGTTGAAGGTTGGGTAGCAGTAGTTAAACCTGGAAGAATCATGTTTGAAGTTTCTGGTGTTAGTGAAGAATTAGCAGTAAAAGCTTTAAGAAAAGCTGCTTATAAACTACCTATTAAATGTAAAGTTGTAAAAAGAGAGAATGGTGGTGATCAGTAATGAAAGCTGTTGAAATTAGAGAATTAGCAACTGATGTATTAGAAGCTAAAGCAATTGAATTGAAAGAAGAACTATTTAAACTTAAATTCCAACTTTCATTAGGGCAGTTTTCGAACACTGCTAAAATAAGGGAAGTTAGAAGAGACATAGCAAGAATCAAAACTATCATTAAAGAGAGAGCACTTGCTAACTAATTATAGATATCACTATGTGTAAGGAGGGACTATCTTGCGTAACGAAAGAAAAGTAAGAGAAGGATTAGTTGTTTCTGATAAAATGGACAAAACTATAGTTGTTTTAGAAGAAACTTATGTACTACATCCACTTTATAAAAAAAGAATGAAAAAATCAATCAAATATAAAGCACACGATGAAAACAATGCTTGTAAAATAGGCGATAAAGTTAGAATTATGGAAACTAAGCCTTTATCTAAAGATAAAAGATGGAGATTAGTAGAAATTCTTGAAAAAGCAAAATAATTTTCTAAAGCTTTTACCGAGAGGAGGAAAAGATTAATGGTACAACAACAAACAATGCTTAATGTTGCAGATAATAGTGGAGCTAAAAAGCTTATGGTTATTAGAGTATTAGGTGGATCAAAGAAAAGATTCGGAAGAATTGGAGATATAGTTGTGGCATCTGTAAAAGAAGCAATTCCTAACGGAAATGTTAAAAAAGGAGATGTTGTTAAGGCTGTAATCGTAAGAACTAAAAAGGAAACTAGAAGAATGGATGGTTCTTATATCAAATTTGATGACAATGCAGCGGTTGTAATTAACGAAAACAAAGAACCAAAGGGATCTAGAATATTCGGACCAATGGCTAGAGAGTTAAGAGCTAAAGGTTTTATGAAAATTGTATCTCTTGCACCAGAAGTATTATAGGAAGGAGGCTATTTACATGGCTAAACCAAAAATAAAAGATGTACCTAATAAGTTACATGTTAAAACTGGAGATACAGTTTATGTAATATCAGGTAAAGATAAAGCAAAAACAGGTAAAGTACTAAGAGTTTTCCCTAAAAAAGGAAAAGTATTAGTTGAAGGTATAAATATAGTTAAAAAACACTTAAAACCTAATCAAATGAACCCACAAGGCGGAGTTGTAGAAAGAGAAGCAGCAATTTTTTCTTCAAAAGTAATGCTGTTTGATGAAAAAGCTGGTAAACCGACTAGAGTAGGTTTCAAATTTGAAAATGGTAAAAAAATCAGATACTCTAAAAAATCAGGAGAAGTTATCTAAGAGAAGGGAGGATATTTAAGTGGCTAAATACGAGTCAAGATTACACGTTAAATATAATGAAGAAATCGCCCCAGCTCTAATGAAGGAATTAGGATTATCTAACGTTAATGAAATACCTAAATTAGAAAAAATAGTTATAAACATGGGAGTTGGAGAAGCGGCTCAAAACTCAAAACTTATAGAAGCTGCAACAAAAGATTTAGAAATAATAACTGGGCGTAAAGCTTTAGTAATAAAAGCTAAAAAATCAGAAGCAGGATTTAAGTTAAGAGAAGGACAAGCAATCGGTGCAAAAGTTACTCTTAGAAGAGAAGCTATGTACGATTTCATAGATAGATTAGTAAGTGTTGTATTACCTAGGGTAAGAGACTTCGAAGGAATTTCAGCAAATGCTTTTGACGGAAGAGGGAACTATTCATTAGGTTTAGAAGATCAATTGGTATTCCCAGAAATTGAATACGATAAAGTAGAAAAACTATTTGGTATGTCAATAAGCCTTGTTTCATCAGCAAAAACTGATGAAGAAGGAAGAGCTTTATTAAAAGCTTTTGGTATGCCTTTCAAAAAGTAGTAAGGAGGGAAATTGATAAATGGCTAAAAAATCTATGGTCTCAAAAAATGAAAAAAGACAACAAATCGTAGATAAATATGCAGCTAAGAGAGCTGAGTTAAAAGCTAAAGCAAAAGGCGGAGATTTAGAAGCATTGGTAGCATTAGCGTTACTTCCAAAAAATGCATCACCTGTTAGATTAAGAAACAGATGTAAAATTAACGGAAGACCTAGAGGATATATGAGAGAATTCGGAATCTCTAGAGTACAATTCAGACAATTGGCTGGAGCTGGATTAATTCCAGGTGTAAAAAAAGCAAGTTGGTAGAAAGGAGGACAAAAGTCTATGTTTTTAACAGATCCAATAGCAGATATGCTAACAAGAGTTAGAAATGCAAATTCAGTAAAACATGAAAAAGTAGACATCCCGTTTTCTAAAGAGAAAGAAGCAATAGCTAACATCTTAAAAGAAGAAGGATATATATTAAATTATAAAGTAATACAAGATGGAAACAAAAAAAATCTTAGAGTTTATCTTAAATATGCAGAAGGAACTCAAGTAATTAAGGGAATCAAAAGAATTTCTAAACCAGGTAGAAGAGTATATTCTGGAGCAGCTGAAATGCCTAGAGTACTTTCTGGATTAGGTATTGCCATTGTTTCAACTCCAAAAGGAATTGTTACAGATAAATTCTGTAGAACAAACAAAGTTGGCGGAGAAGTTCTTTGCTTCGTTTGGTAATATTAAATAGGGAGGTGCACAAATGTCAAGAGTAGGTAATAAGCCTATAACAGTACCTTCAGGTGTTGAAATTACAGTAAATGGATTAGATGTTACTGTAAAAGGACCTAAAGGAACTTTATCAAAAACATTATTTGAAAACATTGAAGTAAATGTTGAAAATAACATAATAACAGTAAAAAGACCTAATGATGAAAAAGAAAATATGACTTTACACGGTACAGCAAGAGCTCTTATAAATAATATGGTTGTTGGTGTTTCAGAAGGTTATAGAAAAACTTTAGACTTAGTAGGTGTTGGATATAGAGCAAAGCAAGATGGAAAAGGTCTTGAAATAGCATTAGGATTTTCTCATCCAGTATTAGTAGCTCCTGTTGAAGGAATTACTTTGACTGTAGAAGGTGGAACAAAAATCCATGTTGATGGAATAGATAAAGAAATGGTAGGGCAAGTAGCTGCCAATATAAGAGCAAATAGACCACCTGAACCTTATAAAGGTAAAGGGGTTAAATACTCTGATGAAGTAATTAGAAGAAAAGAAGGTAAGAAATCGTAAGATAGCCTGAGCAAAGGAGGTAGACAAGTTGTTTAAAAAAGTTGACAGAGCATCTGTTAGAAAAACAAAACACTTAAAAATAAGAAAAAAAATCAATGGAACAGCTGAAAGACCAAGACTTTCTGTATATAAATCTCTTAACAATATATTTGTTCAAATTATTGATGATGTAAATGGTAAAACACTTGCTCAAGCATCTACAATAGATAAGGAACTAAAAGCTGAAATTAAAAATGGTGGAAACATCGAAGCAGCAAAAATAGTTGGGAAAAAAGTAGCAGAAAGAGCAGTAGCAGCTGGTATAGAAGCAGTTGTATTTGATAGATCTGGATATTTATACACTGGTAGAGTAAAGGCTTTAGCTGACTCAGCTAGAGAAGCTGGATTGAAATTCTAGTGGGAGGAGGACAAAATTTTGGCTAAGAATTTAGAAAATAAAGAGTTTAAAGAAAAAGTTCTTAAAATTTCAAGAGTATCAAAAACTACTACTGGAGGAAGAAGTATATCATTCTCTGTATTAGCAGCTGTTGGAGATGAGAACGGTAAAGTTGGTATAGGATTAGGAAAAGCTAATGGTGTACCAGATGCTATAAGAAAAGCAATAGCATCAGCTAAGAAAAATGTGGTAGATGTTTCATTAAAAGGGACAACTATTCCACATGAGCAAATAGGAAAATTTGGAGCAACTTCTGTATTACTTAAACCTGCACATGAAGGTACTGGAGTAATAGCTGGTTCAGCAGCAAGAGAAGTGCTAGAATTAGTTGGAGTTCACAATATTCTTACAAAAATAAGAGGTTCTAAAAACAAATTAAATGTTGCTAGAGCTACTGTTGAAGGTTTGAAAGAGTTAAGAGATGCTGAACAAATTGCTAAATTAAGAGGTAAAGAAATAAAAGATATTTTAAGCTAGGAGGTAGGCGAAAATGGCTAAGCTTAGAATCAAGCTTGTTAAAAGTATTAGCGGAAGAAAATCTAACCATATAGCAACTGTTAAATCGTTAGGTTTAAATAAAATAAATGCAATTGTAGAGAAAGAAGCTACTCCTGATATCTTAGGAAAAGTTAAATTAGTTTCTTACTTATTAGAAGTAGAGGAGGTGTAAATCTTGAAATTACACGAATTATCACCAGTGGTAGCTAAAAAAGATAGAAAAAGAATAGGTAGAGGAAATGCTTCTGGTCAAGGAAAGACTGCAGGTAAAGGTAGCAACGGTCAAAAATCTAGATCAGGACCTTATGTTCCATTTGGATTTGAAGGTGGACAAATGCCTTTGATTAAAAGAGTTCCTAAAAGAGGATTCTCTAACTATCCATTTAAAGAAGCTTATAATATAGTAAATTTAGTAGATTTAGAAGATAGATTTGAAATAGGTGCAACTGTAAATGCTGAAACTTTAGTAGAAGCAGGGCTTATCAAAAATACTAGAGGACTAGTTAAAATTTTAGGAAATGGTGAAATAACTAAAAAATTAACTGTTGTAGCTCATAAAGTATCTGAATCAGCTAAAGCTAAAATAGAAGCTTTAGGTGGAACTGTAGAATTAGTAGAAGTAAAAACTTTTGCTGATGTAGCAGGGAATGCAAAAAAATAAACCAGTATAATAAGAGGTGATGTAGGTGTCTTCATGGGAAAGATTTAATACTAAATTAAAGCAAGTCCTAGAGTTACCAGAACTTAGAAACAAAATCCTCTTTACACTTGGTATGTTCTTAATCGCTAGGGCAGGAAGTCAAATTCCTGCTCCTGGCGTAGACATAATTCGTCTACAGCAAATGGTAGAAGGGAATGATCTTTTAAGTTTCTTTAATATGTTTAGTGGAGGAGCTTTTGGTAGAGTTTCTATTTTTGCATTAGGAGTAATGCCTTACATTAATGCATCTATTATAATGCAATTAATGGCAGTTATTGTACCTAAATTAGACGAAATCCAAAAAGAAGGAGAATCTGGAAGGCAAAAGATAACTCAATGGACAAGATATTTAACTATCGTGATATCAGCTATACAAGGGTTTACTGCATGTATGTGGTTACAGTCAGTTGGACTAGTAACAAATCCTGGTTTTTTATTTATAGTAAATACAATAACAGTATTTACAGCAGGTTCAGTTTTTCTAATGTGGTTAGGAGAACAAATAACAGTTTATGGAATAGGAAATGGTATTTCACTATTAATTTTCTTAAACATAATATCTGGAATGCCTAGTGGTTATATACAAGCTATTCAAAAGTTTAGCGGATCTAAAGTACTAGCACCAATGCTAGTTTTTGTTGTTTTAATCACTATAGTTGTAATTTGGCTAATTACTGTTGTTCAATTAGGTGTAAGACAAGTTCCTGTTCAATATGTTGGCAGAGGACACAGTGCTGGAAAAAGTAAAGTACAGCAAAATACATATTTGCCTATAAAAGTTAATGTGGCAGGAGTTATGCCTGTAATTTTTGCATCTGTATTAATGTCTTTACCTATTATGTTAATCCAAACATTAGGTGATAAATTACCAGCTTATTATTTCATGCAAAGAATATTTGAACAGACACATCCAGTTTATTTAATTATTTTTGCAGTACTAGTTGTATTCTTTTCATTTTTTTATACAGCTATGATGTTTGATCCTGAAAAAATAGCTGACAACTTAAAACAAAGTGGTGGAACTGTTCCAGGAATAAGACCTGGAAACGAAACTGTAGAATATTTGGAAAGTGTAGTAACAAAAATTACTTGGGTAGGAGCGTTATTTTTAGCAATTATATCAGTTGCACCTATATATTTATTTAGTGTAGTTGGTTTACCAATATTTTTTAGTGGAACATCTATTATAATTTTGGTAGGAGTAGGAGTAGATACTATTCAACAAATAAATGCTCAATTAGTAATGAAGAACTATAAAGGTTTTATTAAATAGAAGTTTTTTAATTAAGGTTTAAGGCTTAAGAAATTAGGCCTTATATCTTAATTTAAAAAAATAATAACATAAGGAGCTGAATATATGAATTTAATGTTATTTGGAGCACCTGGAGCAGGGAAAGGTACTCAAGCGAAGTTTTTGATGGAAAAATATAATATCCCTCAAATTTCTACAGGAGATATTTTGAGAGGGGCAATTAGCCAAGAAACAGAAATGGGCTTAGAAGCTAAAAAATTTATGGATAATGGTCAACTAGTTCCAGACAGCACAATAATAGGAATAATAAAAGATAGACTTATGGAAAAAGACTGTGAAAATGGTTTTATCTTAGATGGATTTCCAAGAACTCTACCACAAGCTGAAGCTTTGGAAGAATTAATGATAAATTTAAAAATTTCTTTAGATAAGGTTATTTCTTTAAATGTACCAGATGAGTTGATTTTAGATAGAATAACAGGTAGAAGAGTCTGTTCAAAGTGTGGGCAAAGTTATCACGTTAAATTTAATAAATCTAAGGTAGAAGGTATCTGTGATCTTGATGGTGAAAAATTAATTCTGAGAAAAGATGATAATCCTGAATCGGTAAAAAATAGACTAGAGGCATATCATGCTCAAACAGCACCTTTATTTAATTTTTATAAAAATAAAGGCTTGTTAATAGAAATAGATGGAACTAAAGATGTTGAAGATGTAACTAAGGATATAGTTAATATATTAAATTAGAATCTCATCTCCAATTTTGAAAAGGAGAAAATATGGTTGTATTAAAAACATTAGACGAAATAAAAAAAATTAAAGAAGCAAATCAGTTAATAGCAAATTTGTATGAAAATATACTTCCTAAATATATCAAAGCAGGAATAAGCACAGGTGAATTAGATTTAATAATAGAAGACTATTTTAAAAGTAAAGGGGCAATTGCAGAAACAAAAGGTTATGGAGCTGAATATGGAAATCCATTTCCTGCATCTTCTTGCATATCTGTCAATGAAGTTGTCGTGCACGGTATTCCTAGTGATAAGATAATATTAAAAAACGGAGACATTGTTAGTATTGATGTAGTTCCTAGCTTAAATGGATATTTTGGTGATTCTGCTATTACTTATCCTGTTGGTGAAATAGATGAAGAGTCTAAAAAGCTAATAGAAGTAACTAAAAAAGCTAGAGAAATTGCCATTGAAAATTTAGTGGTTGGAAATAGGCTTGGAGATATGGGCTATGCTGTGCAAAAGTACATAGAATCCAATGGATTTTCTGTAGTTAGAGAATTCTGTGGACACGGAGTTGGCTTAAAAATGCATGAAGATCCTATGGTTCCAAATTTTGGTAGAAGTGGTAAAGGAATTAGGATAGAAAATGGAATGGTATTAGCCATTGAACCCATGGTAAATGTAGGTTCTTACAAAACAATTTTGCTTCCAGATGGCTGGACAGCTGTTACTAAAGATGGAAAAAGGTCGGCACATTTTGAGCATTCAGTTGCAATTATAGATGGTAAAGCAAGAATATTAAGCGAGTTAGATTAAAAGCTATAAACACACAAGCAAACGTTGTGTTTAAAATAGCTTGATTATATTAAAAAAAAGTGGACTTTTTGTTGGAGTTATGCTAAAATGGGAAGACACTGTGAAAGAGGGGTTTATCATGGCCAAGCAAGACGTTATTGAGTTGGAAGGTACTATTTTAGAAGCCTTACCAAATGCAATGTTTAAAGTTGAATTAGAAAATGGTCACACAATATTAGGTCATATCTCAGGTAAAATGAGAATGAATTATATTAAAATTCTTCCAGGGGACAAGGTAACGGTTCAAGTATCACCTTATGACCTATCAAGAGGAAGAATTACTTACAGAAAAAAATAGAAAAGGAGGAGGCAAGTGAAAGTAAGAGTATCTATAAAACCAATCTGTGATAAGTGTAAAACTATCAAAAGACATGGGAAGCTCAGAGTGATCTGTGACAACCCAAAACACAAACAAGTGCAAGGATAATCGTACTGTAAAGATATGTTGAGCTGTAGAGCCGTTCCCTTTATTTTGAAAAAAGGACATATCGAGGAAAGTGTTTAGCTGGTTATTATACCAAGTGTATATATATATTTATTAAGGAGGAAACAAGTTGGCAAGAATAGCAGGTGTTGATATACCTAGAAATAAAAGAGTAGTAATCGCCTTAACTTATATCTACGGAATTGGTAACAAAACTTCTGAACAAGTATTAACAGAAGCTGGTATAAGTTTTGATACGAGAGTAAAAGACTTAACAGAAGAAGAAATTAACAAAATCAGAAGTATTGTTGACGGAGTTAAAGTAGAAGGTGACTTAAGAAAAGAAATAAGATTAAACATTAAAAGATTAATGGATATTAGATCTTATAGAGGATTAAGACATAAAATGGGATTACCAGTTAGAGGACAAAAATCAAAAACAAATGCAAGAACTAGAAAAGGTCCAAAGAAAACCGTAGCTGGTAAAAAGAAATAGTAGCTAATTTTTGAAAATTGTGAAGGAGGTAGCTCGAGTTGGCTAAAAAAAGAGTAGCAAGTAACACTAAAAAGAAAAAATTGAAAAATATTCCCGTAGGAATTGCTCATATACACTCGACTTTCAACAATACAGTTATTACAATAACTGATTCTGAAGGTAAAGTATTAACTTGGAGAACAGGAGGAACTTCTGGTTTCAAGGGTAGTAAAAAAGGAACTCCATTTGCAGCACAAATAGCAGCTGAACAAGCAGCACAAATAGCTATGGAAAATGGGATGAAAAAGTTAGAAGTTCAAATTAAAGGTCCTGGTTCAGGTAGAGAAGCTGGAATCAGATCTTTACAAGCAGCTGGATTAGAAGTAACTAAAATTACAGATGTTACACCTGTTCCGCATAATGGTTGTAGACCACCAAAAAGAAGAAGAGTGTAGTGCTAATTTTTGACAAGGGAGGAATATTAGAAAATGGCAATAAATAGACAGCCTATTTTAAAAAAATGTAGAACATTAGGAATTGATCCTACTGTTTTAGGCGTAAATAAAAAATCAAACAGAGGTCCTAGACCTAATGCAAATCAAAAACCAACTGAATATGCTATTCAGTTAAGAGAAAAACAAAAGGCGAAATTTGTTTATGGAGTAATGGAAAAACAATTCGTTAAATTATATGAAGAAGCTACAAGAAAAGATGGAGTAACTGGTGAAAATTTACTTCAATACTTAGAGAGAAGATTAGACAATGTTGTTTATAGACTTGGTTTTGTAAAAACTAGAAGACAAGCTAGACAAGTTGTTTCTCATGGGCACATCTTAGTAAACGGAAGAAGAGTTGACGTTGCGTCATATAGAGTTAAAGCAGGAGATGTAGTTTCTGTTTTAGAAGCATCTAGAAGTGTTGCTCTTATTAAAGATGCAATTGCTGAAGCAACAGCACCAACTTGGTTAGAGTTAGATAAAACTAATTTTACAGGTAAAGTAATCCAAAATCCTGGAAGAGATGCTATAGACTTCGAATTAAACGAAGCACTTATTGTTGAGTTCTACTCTAGATAATAAATCCTTTTATAAAGGAAGTGAATCCTTATATGTTAAATATTGAAAAAAGAGCAAGAAATATAAAAACCTCAGAAGTAAAAATAAATGACTTTTCAGGTCAATATATTATAGAACCTCTATATAGAGGTTATGGAAATACTGTAGGTAATGCCTTAAGAAGAATTCTTTTATCTTCTATTCCAGGGGCAGCAATAAAAGCTGTGAGAATTGATGGTGTTTTAAATGAGTTCTCTACTATGGAAGGAGTTCAAGAATCTGTTGACAACATTATCCTAAACATCAAAGAACTTGTTGTAAAAACATCAGTTCCTGGTGAGCAAAGAATGAATTTGAGAATAAAAGGTCCTAAAGTAGTTACAGGTGCGGATATTTTACCTAATTCAGATATTCAAGTGATAAATCCAGAACAAATTATCTGTACAGTTACTACTGATAGAGAAGTTGAAATGGAATTTATTACAGATACTGGAGAAGGATTTGTAGTATCAGATGAAATTGATACAAAAGATTGGCCTGTAGACTTTATTGCAATTGATGCAATTTATACTCCTATTAAAAAAGTTTCTTATGATGTAGAAGCTACAATGGTAGGAAGAATGACTGATTATGACAAATTGATACTTAATATTGAAACAGATGGTAGTTTAAATATTAGGGATGCTGTTTCTTATGCAGCAGAACTTTTAATTCTTCATTTTGAAGCCTTATTAGATTTAGGGAATAAAATGGAAAATTTAAGAACTGTGGAAGAAGAAGTAGTGGAAGAGGTTGAAAGTATAGCTTCTGATCAAGAAATATTAACTATGAAAATAGATGAATTAGATTTAACAGTTAGATCTTATAACTGTTTAAAAAAAGCTGGTGTAGAATCAGTAGGAGAATTAGCTAAATTTAACATGAATGATTTACTTAAAATCAAAAATTTAGGAAGAAAGTCTCTTGAAGAAATAATTGAAAAAATGAAAGAATTAGGGTTTGATATCTCTAATTCTGTGGAATAATTAAGAGGGAGGAAAAGCTTAATGAATCACAATAAATCATATAGAAAGTTAGGTAGAAGATCTGACCATAGAAAAGCTATGTTGATGAACCTAACAATCTCTTTATTAAAAGAAGAGAGAATAGAAACAACAGTTACTAGAGCAAAAGAATTAAGAAAATTTGCTGAAAGAATGGTAACTTTAGGTAAAAAAGGTGACCTTTCTGCTAGAAGAAGAGCATTTGCTTTTTTGAGAGATGAAGATACAGTTGCAAAATTATTTGCTGAAGTAGCACCTAAGTATACTGAAAGAAACGGTGGATATACTAGAATAATGAGAACTACTGTAAGAAGAGGCGACTCTGCTGAAATGGCTATAATTGAATTAGTATAGTATAGATAAAAAGAGGCAAAAGCCTCTTTTTTCTTATATTTTCATATCTCCAAATTTTATATAGGATTTTTTTCTTAAAAATTCAGTAATAATAAAAGAAATAAAAGCAGGAAGCAAGAAATGAAGTGTAAACATACTAATTATAATATGTACATTAAAGCCCATTGTTTCTAAAGTACTTATCTGACCAACTAATCCACTTGTTCCCATTCCACCACCAACTTTGTTATTTTCCATTTTAAAAATACTAGTGCCAATAGGACCTATTATAATAGAACTAATTAAAGGACCAGTAGCAATCCAAGGATTTTTAATGATATTTCCAATTTGCAACATAGAAGTGCCAAGTCCTTGGGAAATTAAACCAGAAACTTTATTTTCTCTGTAACTTGACACAGCAAAACCGACCATATGAGCCGAACATCCAATTGTTGCAGCACCTGCTGCTAAGCCAGAAAGACCAAGGGAAATAGAGATAGCAGCACTTGATATAGGAAGAGTGAGGACAATACCCATTACTAAAGAAATTAAAATGCCCATAGGAATTGGCTGAAGGTATGTTAAATGATTAATAAAATTACCAATATTATTTAATAATAATGATATAATTGGTGAGACAAAAATACCACTTATTCCTCCCAATATAATAGTGCAGGCTGGCACAACTATTATATTTAGTTTTGTTTTATTATAAACAAATTTAGAAATCTCAGCACCAATGAGTGATGCAATTAAGGCACCAACAGGTTCACCAATTGAAACGTTAGGAATTCCATCAATAAAGTAAATGCTGTTAGCACCGATTGCACCACAAATAATAGATGCAAAAATACCCAAAGAATTACTTTGAACTGCATAAGCAACGCCTGCTCCTATGGCAGGTCCCATTAAATATTGTGCTATTTGACCAAATTGTATGAATGTTGTATTGTTAATTAAAATACCCATTTGCTTTAATATTAAGCCTATAATTAAAGATGAAAATAAACCGAAAGCCATTCCATTTAGAATTGTTACTAAATACTGCGATATATTAATTTTTTTTTTCAAAATATACTCCTTTCAAATTATAAACTAAATTCTTAATTTTTTGATGTAGCTAAAGATTTAAAATTCATTATCTGTATGTGGCTTTTGTTACCTACTACTTAATATAGAAGTCAGAGTTTTATAAAAGTAGAAATCAGATAAATATGTTTTAATTATACTATAAATATATTTAGCAGTCAAAACTTATCTTAAATAAATAAGCTTAAAATAATTGACAAAATCAGATAAATGTAGTATAATCAATTGTTATTTCACACACTTATCTTTATTAAGTCTCGTGACATTTAAAAATGTTGGCTTAATATTTAGGAAAAGTGGAGGAACAAAAACAAAAAATTAGGAGGAAACAAATGGCAGTTATAACAATGAAACAACTTTTAGAAGCTGGAGTTCACTTTGGACACCAAGCTAAAAGATGGAATCCAAAAATGGCAAAATATATTTTTACAGAAAGAAATGGTATACATATTATTGATTTACACAAATCTTTAAAAGCTGTAGAAAAAGCATATGAAGTAGTTAGAGAAATTAGTGCTGAAGGTGGAGAAGTTTTATTCGTAGGAACTAAAAAACAAGCTCAAGAAGCAGTAAAAAAAGAATCTAAAAGATCAGGAGCTTACTATATCAACAACAGATGGTTAGGTGGATTATTAACTAACTTTAAAACAATAAAAAGTAGAATAGCTAGATTAAAAGAATTAGAAGCAATGGTAGAAGATGGAACTGTTGATTCTTTACCTAAAAAAGAAAGAGCTAACTTAGCTAAAGAGCAGGCTAAATTAGAAAAAAACTTAGGTGGAATTAAAGATATGCCTAAATTACCATCAGCTATATTTATAGTAGATGTAAAAAAAGAAGCTTTGGCAATAACTGAAGCTAACAAACTAGGAATACCAGTAATAGCAATGGTAGATACTAACGTAGATCCAGATGGAATAGACTACGTAATACCAGCTAATGATGATGCAATTAGATCAATTAACTTATTATCGTCAGTAATAGCTAATGCAATTACAGAAGGAAAACAAGGTTTAGAAGAAGTTGCAGTAGAGGAAGTCGCTACTGAAACTGTAGAAGCCTAAAAAATTAGAAGAATTGGGATTTCTCAATTCTTCTTAATGTTGAAAAGAATAAAAAACTTAGGAGGATATTAAGATGGCAATAACAGCTGCTATGGTAAAAGAATTAAGAGAAAGAACTGGAGCGGGAATGCTAGATTGTAAAAAAGCATTAACTGAAACAGCAGGAGATATAGAAAAAGCAATAGATTATCTTAGAGAAAATGGAATGGCAAAAGCTGCTAAAAAATCAGGAAGAACAGCTGCACAAGGTTTAATATTTGAAGGTGTTTCTGCAGATAATAAAACTGCAGTTATTTTAGAATTTAACTCTGAAACTGACTTTGTTGCTAAAAATGATGAATTTAAAAGTTTTGGAGAAAAATTAATTAATATTATTTTAGAAAAAGGTATTTCAACTATAGAAGAATTAAAGGCTTTTGATTTGAATGGTGAAAGTGTTGAAACTGTTTTGACATCTTTAATCGCTAAAATTGGAGAAAACATGAATTTAAGAAGATTAGAGAAAGTAACTACAGAAGGATTTGTTACTACTTATAATCATTTAGGTGGAAAATTAGGAGTAATAGTTGAAATGACTGGAGATGCTACAGAAGAAAATATAGCGAAAGCAAAAGATATTGCTATGCATGTAGCTGCTATGGATCCTAAATATCTTGATTCATCAGAAGTAACAACAGATGATTTAGACAGAGAAAAAGAGATTGCAAGAAAGCAATTAGAAGCAGAAGGAAAACCAGCACAAATTATAGAAAAAATATTACAAGGTAAAATGAATAAATTCTATGAAGAAAACTGTTTAGTAAATCAAATTTTTGTTAAAGCAGAAAATAAAGAAACAGTTGCTCAATATGCTGGTGATTTAAAAGTTGTATCATTCAACAGATATAAAGTTGGAGAAGGAATTGAAGTAGAAGCTACAGATTTTGCAGCTGAAGTTGCAGCACAAATCAATGGTTAATTAAATTATGGGGGGAGCAATTAATATTGTTCCTCCTTTTTTTGAGTATTTAAGGTTAAGATAAAATTTGAGAGGAGAATATATGAAGGCAGTTTATAAAAGGATGTTGTTAAAATTAAGTGGAGAGGCATTAATGGGAGAGCAAGAATTTGGTATATCAGCTAAAGCAATTAAGATATATGCTAATCAAATAAAAGAAATTCATGATTTAGGAATAGAATTAGCAATTGTGATAGGTGGTGGAAATATCTTTAGAGGTTTGTCTGGAGCAGACCAAGGTGTTGACAGAGTTACCGGCGACCACATGGGAATGTTAGCTACAGTTATTAATTCGTTGGCTCTACAAAATGCAATTGAGAAATTAGGAATACAAACAAGAGTTCAAACTGCACTTGATATGCCTAAGGTAGCAGAGCCTTTTATAAAAAGAAAAGCTATAAGACACTTAGAAAAAGGAAGAGTTGTTATTTTTGGTGCGGGAACAGGAAATCCTTATTTTACAACGGATACAGCTGCAGCACTTAGAGCAATAGAAATAAATGCAGATGTAATTGCCAAGGCTACAAAGGTAGATGGAATTTATGACAAAGATCCAGTTAAGTTTAGTGACGCAATTAAGTATGATGAAGTAACGTATGATGAAGTTTTAACAAAAAATTTAAGAGTTATGGATGCTACAGCGATATCTTTATGCAGAGAAAATAGTTTGCCAATTTTAGTCTTCAATCTGTTAGAAGAAGGGAACATGAAGAAAGTTATTATTGGTGAGAAAATAGGTACGAGAGTTATTGAAAAATATAATGAATAATTTTCCTATATATTTGACATTTTTATTTTTAAAGTGTAAAATATAAATTGATAAAAAAATAGGAGGAAAAACAATGGCTAATCATTTAATTAATGAAGCGAAAGAAAGAATGGAAAAAGCTTTAGAAGCAACTAGAACAAAATTTCAATCAATTAGAGCAGGAAGAGCAAATGTATCAATGTTAGATACTATAAGAATTGATTCGTATGGTACGCTATCACCTTTAAATCAAGTTGGAACAGTTAGTGCACCTGAAGCAAGATTATTAACTATAGAACCTTGGGATAAAAATATGCTAAAGGTAATAGAAAAAGCAATAGTAAATTCGGAATTAGGTTTAAATCCCAATAATGATGGAAGAGTAATTAGATTGGTAATTCCAGAATTAACAGCTGAAAGAAGAAAAGAATATGTTAAACTTGCTAAAAAAGAAGCTGAAGAGGGTAAAATTGCTGTTAGAAATGTTAGAAAAGATATTAACAATAAATTAAGAAAAGCAGAAAAAGATAGTGAAATAACAGAAGATGATTTAAAAGCATTTGAAAAAGATACTCAAGATTTGACTGATAAATATATTATTTTGTTAGATGAATTGTATGCTAAGAAAGAAAAAGAGATAACAACAGTATAAAAGGATAAAAAAAATCTTCTACCTTAACAAATAGGTAGAAGATTTTTTTTATTTTTTTATTTTTATATTGTGTATTCCGAGTAAAGATTGTATTTCTAAAATAAAAGACTTATTAATTGAAACATTTAATTTTTTTGATAATTTCACAATGTTTTTATTTCTCTTTTGTCTAAAGGCTATAAAAACTTCATGCTCTCCTTTATATTTTTTTATTATTTCTTTTAGTTTAGAGAGTTTTATCTTATCTTCATCTTCAATTAGAAGATATACTTTTAAATTTTTTATTTCGTTAATTTCTTCTATATCTATAATTTTACTGATATTTAATTTTAATTCGTTGTTACTGTTAAATGAGTCAATTACTAAATTTCCCTCAATATAAACAACGGTATTATCAAATAAAAAATGCACATATTCAGAAAATTGTTTTGGAAATAAAATTCCTTTTATTACACTATGGTAGTCTTCAATTTCAAGGACGGCCATATTTTCTCTAGATTTCTTAGTAAGCAACTTTTTTATGTTTTTTATAATTCCAAAGAGATTAATATATTTGTTTTTATTAATATCTAGAGAGATAATCTTGTTTGTTTCAAAAGTATTTATAATATCAGAATATTTATCTAAAGGATGACCAGATATATATAAACCTATATATTCTTTTTCATATTGAAGTAACTCATTTAAATCCATTTCATTGACATTAGGTAATTGCATTTTTTCAAATGTTAATTTTGCTTGTCCAAAAAGATTCATCTGTTGAATTTCATCTTCTTTATGTTTTTTGCTAGCCATTTCTAATAATTGGGAAATGAGCAAATATTTTTGCTTTCTATTTCCAGGTAAGCTATCAGTACTTCCACTTAATATTAAAGCTTCTAGAGATTTTTTGTTAAGTCCACATTTTTTCATTCTAAAAATAAAATCTTCAATATCTTTGAATTCGCCCTTATTTCTTTCGAGAATTATTTCTTTAACTAGACTTTCGCCAATATTTTTTATTGCAGACATCCCAAAAATAATTTCAGAATTTTTAACGATAAATTTATTAGCTGGACTATTTATATCTGGTAATTTTAATTTTATATCATATTTTTTAGCATCTTCAATAAGTAGAGCTAATTTATCAATATTGTTAATTTCACTTGTCATAAGAGCTGCAAAATAGTGTATAGTGAAATTAGATTTTAAATAGGCTGTCCAATAAGCAATCAAAGCATAAGCGGCAGAATGTGATTTGTTAAAGCCATATCCTGCAAACTTATCAATAAGATAAAATACCTCTTCAGCAACTTCTTCAGAATAATTATTTTCCATACTTCTTTTAACAAAAATATTCCTATTTTTTTCCATTATTCCAAATGATTTTTTACTCATAGCTCTTCTTAATAAATCAGCTTCACTCATAGAGTAATTTGCCATAATATTGGCTATCTTCATCACTTGCTCTTGATATAAAATCATGCCATGAGTTTCTTCTAAAATTTCCTTAAGTGAAGGATGTGGATACTTTGCTCGACTTAAACCTAACTTTGTGTCAATAAAATCATCAACCATTCCAGAAGCCAAAGGACCTGGTCTATATAGTGCAAGTAGTGCAATAATATCTTCAAATTTATCAGGTAGAAGCCTTTTAATAAGTTTTATCATCCCTTGAGATTCCAATTGAAATATTCCTAAAGTTTCTCCCTTTTGAAGTAATTCATAAGTCTTAGAATCGTTTAATGGAATTTTATCTAGTTCTAAAAAAATATTTTTATCTTTTTTTAGATAGTCTAAGGTTCTTTTTATAATTGTCAAATTTTTAAGGCCTAAAAAATCCATTTTAAGTATTCCTAAGTCTTCTAACTCTTTCATTTGATATTGTGTAGAGAGTAAATTAGAATTCTTATCATAATATGTTGGAATAATATTTTCTAAGCTATCTTTTGTTATTACAATACCAGCAGCATGAACGCTAGAATGTCTTACCCTACCTTCAATTCCCATAGCGTAATTTAGAAGGGTTTGTATTTCTTTATCGTTATTATATAATTTGATAAGTTCTATATTTTCTTTTAGTGCTTGGTTTATATTTGAAAATTGTGGAATCAATTTTGCTATTTTATCAACTTTGATTAATGGAATATCAAGTACTCTTCCTACATCTCTAACAGCAGCTCTTGCTTTCATAGTACCAAAAGTTATAATGTGTGCCACTTTATCATAGCCATATTTGTTAGCAACATAATCAATAACTTCATCTCTTCTTTCTTGGCAAATATCAATATCAATATCAGGCATAGAAATTCTTTCGGGATTTAGAAAACGTTCGAAAATAAGATTATATTCCAAAGGATTTATTTCAGTTATTCCTAAAAGGTAAGCGACGATACTTCCAGCAGCAGAACCTCTTCCTGGACCTATTGGAATATCTTTTTCTTTTGCATAATTTATAAAATCCCAAACTACAACAAAATATACAGAATATCCCATTTTTTTAATAATTTCTAATTCATAATTTAGTCTTTTTAATATAATATCACTAGGATTATCAGAAAACTTTTTACTAAGACCTTTTAAAACTAGATTTTTTAAAAAAAAATCTATATTTTCATATCCTTTAGGAATATTATAGTGAGGAAATTTAAATTCTCCAAAATTAAATTCTAAATTACATTTATCAGAAATCTTTTTTGTATTTTCTATAGCACCTTGGTACTTTCCAAGAATAGAAGAAATTTGTTCTCCACTTTTCATATACATTTGATCAGATTCTATTCTCATTCTTTTTTCATCTTTAATTTTAGCACCTGTTTGTATACAAATAACAATATCTTGTAAATAATGTTCTCCGTGATGTGCATAATGAACATCATTTGTTCCAACAACTTCTACCTTGTTTTCCAATGCCAACTTATAAAGTTTCTCATTCAGATTATATTGTTCCTTAATTCCATTATCTTGAAGTTCTATATAAAAATCTTCTTTGAATATATTTTTATAAAACAAAATTGATTCTAAAGCCTTTTCTAAATCATTATTTAATATATAGTAAGATACTTCACCAGCCATGCAAGCACTTAGTACTACTAGTCCTTGAGAATATTTTTTTAATAATGTTTTATCTATTCTGGGTTTATAATAAAAGCCATCTTTATAGGAAATTGAGCTTAATTTTATTAGGTTTTTATAGCCAATTTCATTTTTTGCTAATAAAACTAAATGGAAATTTTTACCTTTTTTTTCATGGATTGAAAATTCTGAAATATATGCTTCCATACCGATAATCGGCTTTATTCCGTTTTTTAAAGCCTTATTATAAAATTCCATAGCACCAAACATATTACCGTGGTCAGTAATTGCCAAAGCAGACATGCCGAGCTCTTTTGCTCTATTGACATATTCTTCTATCTTTCCTACTCCATCAAGTAAGCTATATTCAGTATGTAGGTGAAGATGAACAAAGTTATCTTTCATAACTACCTCCCTTATATCAATGATTATATCATGTTTCTTTTACTTTGGAAAACTAAAAAAATATAATTATAGATAAATTGTATACTCAGAAATCAAATTAATTTTAAGCTTAAAATATTTTGTGATAAAAACTATATTAAAACTTGACAATTAATGACTTATCTAGTATACTTTGTTAAGAGAGAGTAAACAAATGTAAGTGTAACTTTATTAAAAATACTATGTAAGTGTAATATAAAAGAACGTTAATTTTAAAAAAAGTATTTTTTTTTAGTTGGTAATGCATTGTTTTGAAAATTTTTAATAGGTTTAAAGAGATGTTTAAGACTGTAGGAGGTTAAAAATGAATATTAAAGCTTGGGAAGATTTTTCAGGAGAATCTTGGAAAAAAGGTATTAATGTTAGAAATTTTATACAAGAAAATTATATGCCATATGAAGGAGATAGTTCTTTTTTAGAAGGAGCAACAGAAGCTTCTTTAACTTTATGGAGTCAATTAAGTGAAATGTTTAAAGTAGAAAGAGAAAAAGGCGTTTATGATGCAGAAACAAAAATCCCTTCATCAGTAGATGCATATGGGTCAGGATACATTAATAAAGATTTGGAAACTATAGTAGGTTTACAAACAGACAAACCGTTAAAAAGAGGTATATTTCCCAATGGTGGAATAAGAATGGTAAAAGATGGGTTAGAGGCTTATGGATATGAGCTTGACAAAACAACTTTAGAAATATTTACAAAATACAGGAGAACACATAATGATGGAGTATTTTCAGCTTATACCCCAGATATAAAAAATGCAAGAAGAAGTGGAATAGTTACAGGGCTTCCAGATGCTTATGGTAGAGGAAGAATAATAGGAGATTATAGAAGAGTTGCATTGTATGGAGTAGCTAGACTAATAGAAGATAAAGAATATCAACTAAGTAATTTAGAATACAATGAAATGACAGAGGATGTAATTAGATTAAGAGAAGAGATTTCTTTGCAAATAGCAAGTTTGAAAGCTCTTGTTAAAATGGCAGGAAGCTATGGTTTTGATATAAGTAAACCAGCTGAAACAGCAAAAGAAGCAGTACAGTGGACTTATTTTGCTTATTTAGCTGCTACAAAAGATCAAAATGGTGCAGCAATGTCAATAGGAAGAGTATCAACTTTCCTAGATATTTATATTGAAAGAGATTTGAAAAAAGGATTGATTACAGAAAAAGAAGCTCAAGAATATATAGATCATTTTGTTATGAAGCTAAGGATAATAAGATTCCTAAGAACACCAGCTTATGATGAATTGTTTTCTGGAGATCCAACTTGGGTAACTGAATCAATTGGTGGACAAGGTGTAGATGGAAGGACTTTAGTAACAAAAAATTCATTTAGAATATTAAATACTTTATATAACCTAGGTGCTGCACCTGAGCCAAACTTAACAGTTTTATGGTCTAGACATTTACCAGAAAACTTTAAAAAATTCTGTGCCAAAGTATCAATAGACACATCAGCTGTACAATATGAAAATGATGACTTAATGAGAGCTGATTTTGGTGATGATTATGGAATAGCTTGTTGTGTTTCTCCAATGAAAATAGGGAAGCAAATGCAATTCTTTGGTGCAAGAGTAAACTTACCAAAGGCGATGTTATACGCTATAAACGGTGGAAGAGATGAGAAAAGTGGAGCACAAATTATGCCAAGATTTGAGCCAATTACATCTGAATTTTTAGATTACAATGAATTAGTAGAGAAATTTGATAATACTTTAGAATGGTTAGCAGGAATTTATGTGGAAGCATTAAATATTATTCACTATATGCATGATAAATATGCTTATGAGTCTTTACAAATGGCACTTCATGATAAAGATGTAATAAGAACAGAAGCTTTCGGTATAGCAGGTTTATCTATAGTTACGGATTCCCTTGTAGCAGTAAAAAATGCAAAAGTAAGAATTATTAGAGATGAAACTGGTCTTGCAAAAGATTATGAAATAGTAGAAGGTGACTATACACCATTTGGTAATGGAGATGACGAAACTGATAGTATAGCGTGTCAAATAACTGAAAAATTCATGAATTTAATTAGAAAACATCAAACATATAGAAATGCCATACCTACACAATCAATACTAACTATTACTTCTAATGTTGTATATGGGAAGAAAACAGGAGCAACACCTTGTGGAAGAAAAGCAGGAGAGCCATTTGGACCAGGAGCAAACCCAATGCATGGAAGAGATAAAAGAGGTGCTTTAGCATCTATGAATTCTGTAGCTAAACTTCCATTTGAACATGCAAATGATGGTATTTCATATACCTTTGCAATAACTCCAGGAACATTAGGAAAAGAAGAAGAAACAAGGGTAAATAATCTAATAACTCTTATGGATGGATATTTTGCACCTAATGGTGGTCAACATATCAATATCAATGTTTTTGATAGAGCTTTACTAGAAGATGCTATGGAACATCCAGAAAAATATCCGCAATTAACAATAAGAGTATCAGGTTATGCTGTAAACTTTACAAGATTAACAAAAGAGCAACAATTAGATGTAATAAATAGAACTATAAGCGAAAAAATATAATTTAGGCTTACAAAATATTTGCTTTTGTAGTAAAATTAAGGGGGTTAATACCCCCTATTTTAATGAAATATAAAGTTGGGTACTTGTTAATTTAAATTTGGATAAACTAAATTCTTGATTAACAATTGAAAAATGAACTATTGATTTTCTTCAAAAATAAAGGCTCTATAAAAAAATGTTGTTTTGTCTTGAAATAAATGTGGAACAACAGAATTATAAGATATTGATAGTCACAAATTCTATTGTTAGTTACTTTAAATAAAAGTTGTATTATTGCTAAAACGTTGTTATATTATGATTGGTTGAAGTATTTATTTTTCAAGAATTAGGAAAATTTTATAAAGTAGAAAGAGGTAAAAAAATGCAAATTGGAAAATTACATTCTTTTGAGAGTTGTGGTACAGTTGATGGACCTGGCATTAGATTTATAGTTTTCACACAAGGTTGCCCCTTAAGGTGTAAATACTGTCATAATCCTGATACTTGGAAGTTAAAAGACGCAAAATACGAAAGAACTAGCGAATTTGTAATGAAAGAAATAGTTAAATATAAAAATTTTTATACAAACGGTGGTGGTGTAACTATAACAGGTGGGGAACCTCTTATGCAACCAGATTTCATTGAAGAAATTTTTAAGCTTTGTAAAAAAGAAAGTATACACACTGCTCTAGACACATCAGGATATATTTTCAATGATAGGGTAAAAGAAATATTAGAATTTGTTGATTTGGTACTTTTAGATATAAAAAGTATTGATGAAATTGAATATAAAGAACTTACAGGAGTAGAGTTAGCTCCAACATTAAGATTTGCAGAATATTTATCAAGTATAAAAAAACCGATTTGGCTTAGACATGTTTTAGTTCCAGGGATAACAGATAGAGATGATCATTTGGACAGGCTAGCCAATTTTGCAAGTAAGCTTACTAATATAGAAAAAATTGAAATATTACCTTTTCATAAAATGGGTGAATTTAAATGGAGAGAATTGGGTTTGAAATATCAATTGGATAAAGTAGAATCACCTACCTTAGAAAGAGTAGAAAATGCAAGAAATATCTTTAGAAGTAAGGGTTTAAAAGTATAGGTAGAAGCTCTTATGCTTAGAAAATAAATTCAATAATCATGAGAGCTTTAAAAAAAATTAAAAAACAATTGACAAAAGTTTTAAGATGTGATAATATTTATTTTGTGCCGAGGGAAACTTGGTACAAACAAAGGACATTTTAAATAGAATAGAGAAGACAAAAGCAAAAAACCAAGAGTGTGAGATATACTTTTAGGAGTGTATCGACAAAAGAAATTAATTAACTCGTCAAGAGT
>Ga0075011_10000088_pt1 | contig 45262 bp, 46 predicted proteins | sample TARM_MetaG_T_14_FD_72354 | JGI IMG/M metagenome (GOLD analysis project Ga0075011, IMG submission 72354) | Freshwater microbial communities from Pennsylvania, USA, analyzing microbe dynamics in response to fracking - TARM_MetaG_T_14 | ecosystem: Environmental > Aquatic > Freshwater > River...
CCCCCCGGCGTGCCCCCGCAGGACAACCCCGCCGTAGCCGGCCCCGCCGCGCGGCTCCACGCGCCCATGGCCGCGATGATCCGCTTTCTCGAAGCCCATCGCACCCGCGCCCCGCTGCTGCGCCCGGCGACATGGGACCGGCTGCACACCCCGCCCTTCGGCGGCGCTTACGCGCTCGGCTGGGTCGTGCGCGGCGATGGCAGCCTGTGGCACGACGGCAGCAACAACCTGTGGACCGCGCAAGTGCGGATAACCGGATCAGGATCGCGCGCGCTGGCCACCAACTGGGGCGACCACACGCGGCTGGCCGCCCCGCTCGAAACCGCGCTCGACAGCTGAAACATCCACCCCGGTTGCGCCTGCCCGCCGCCCCTTGCACGGGGCCCCGGCGCCTGACACAATCGATGTCATGAGCCAAACCGACTCCCGGCAAAGCCCCTCCCTCCCCGCCCAGAATCCCGCCACGAATCCTGCTGATTCAAATGCCGCATTGCCCTGGTGGCATGGGGCCGCGATCTACCAGATCTATCCGCGCAGTTTCGCCGATTCCAATGGCGACGGGATCGGCGATCTGGCCGGGATCACCGCCCGGCTCGACCACGTGGCCCGGCTGGGGGCTGATGCGATCTGGATCTCGCCGTTCTTCACCTCGCCGATGCGCGATTTCGGGTATGACGTGGCCAACTACTGCGACGTGGACCCGGTGTTCGGCACGCTTGCCGATTTCGACGCGCTGGTCGCCCGCGCCCACGACCTCGGCCTGAAAGTCACCATCGATCAGGTCTATGCCCATACCTCGGACCAGCACCCGTGGTTCGTCGCCAGCCGCCAGAGCCGCGACAACCCTTATGCCGACTGGTACGTCTGGGAAGACCCCAAGCCCGATGGCTCGCCCCCATCGAACTGGCAATCGGTGTTCGGCGGCCCGGCGTGGCGCTGGGACGCGCGGCGCTGCCAGTACTACCTGCACAATTTCCTGGCCGAACAGCCGCAGGTCAATGCCCACAACCCGGCGGTGCAGCAGGCGATCCTCGATGTCATGCGCTTCTGGCTCGACCGCGGGGTCGACGGCTTCCGCATCGACGCGCTCAATTTCCTGATGCACGAGCCCAGCTTGCGCGACAATCCGCCCGCGCCCGACGATGGCCGCCGCCGCACCCGCCCGTTCGACTATCAGCTCAAGCTCTACAACCAGTCGCACGCCGACATCGTGCCCTTTGTCGAGCGGCTGCGGGCGCTGTGCGACAGCTATGGCGCGATCTTCACCGTCGCCGAAGTGGGCGGCGATCAGGCCGAACTGGAAATGAAGGCCTATACCGCCGGGTCCACCCGCCTCAACAGCGCCTATGGCTTCGACTTTCTCTATGCCGACCGGATCACCCCGGCCATGGTGCGCGACGTGCTCGCCCGCTGGCCCGACGAACCGGGCATGGGCTGGCCCAGCTGGGCGTTTGAAAACCACGACGCCCCGCGCGCGATCTCGCGCTGGACAAGGCCCGATACCCACCCGGACATGCGCGATGCCCATGGCCGCATGAAGGCCGTTCTGTTTGCCGCGCTGCGCGGCAACATCATCGTCTATCAGGGCGAGGAACTGGGCCTCACCCAGGTCGATATCCCCTTCGAACTGCTGCAAGACCCCGAGGCTATCGCCAACTGGCCGCTGACCCTCTCGCGCGATGGCGCGCGCACCCCGCTGCCATGGCAGGCCGAAGGCGCGATGGGCGGCTTTACCGAAGGGGAAACCCCCTGGCTCCCGCTGGGCGAGGAAAACCTCGCCCGCGCGGTCGACCGGCAAGAGGCTGACCCGGCCTCGATCCTGTCTCTGACCACACGCCTGCTCCACTTGCGGCGCACCTGCCCGCCGCTGCGCCACGGCAGCTTCGATGTGCTGCACGCCGACGAAGCCGTGCTCGCCGTGCGCCGCATGCACGAGGGCAAGGCGGTTCTGGCCGTGCTCAACATGAGCGACCAGACCTGCCCCTGGCCCGAAGGCCTGCCGCCACACGCCGCCGTGCCACACACCGCCGTACTGGTTGCCGAAAACGGAGCGGCACCCGGCGCGCCCTTGCCCGCCTATGCCGCCCTCATTGTCGAGGAACCAGCCTGATCCCCGCTCAGAACGGCATCCAGGACTGCTTGGGGGTGAACTTCATGTAGCCCGCGTTGACACCCAGACGCAGGCCCACCCCCATGCGCACCGGGATCAGCACGATATTGCCGCGCCGCAGGTAGCTGACGTTGAAACCGCCGACGAGATAGGCCTGCCCCTCGCCCGCGCCAAAACGGTGATACAGGTCGGCCGTATCGTAGAGGTTGTAGACCAGCACGAACGTGCTGCCCGCATTGGCCCCGGCATCGAAGCCGATCGAAGGCCCGGTCCAGTAGACCGGCATGGTGCCCTCGATCTTGTGGTGCAAGGTGCCCGAGCCATAGCGCAGGCCGACCACGAAGGCGCCGCCCGCCTCGCGCCCGGTGATATAGCCGATCGGCTCACCCTGCTTCTTGAGAATGTCACGGATCATCATCGCCAGACCCGAAGCGCCCTTGCCGAAGACCCCTTCGGCGGCCCCGATCAGGTCGTCCTCGTGCCACGACTGCCCGTTCCCCGGGGTCGCCTGACCGCTGACCGAAGGGGCGACATAAGGCGTGGTGCCAGCCGAACCGGCAGGGGCCGGTGCCTGATAGGGCGCCTGCTCCACCGGCGCGGATGCAGGCGGCGGGGCCGAAACGGGCGCGGGCGCGGCTGGCGTGGTGCCCGGCTGGGCCGCCAGATCGCCATCGATCGCCGAATTGGGATCAATGGTCTGCACCTGTGCCTGCGCCACAGGCGCGAGGGCCAGCGACAGGCCCGCCATGGCACCGATGACAGCCAGTCTGCGGTGAATCGAACTCTTCATCATGTCTCCCGTCCCCACGGTCACGGTCGGATCAAAGCCCAGGCCTCAGGCAGCCAAGCGAAAGCACTTGGCCGGGGCAAGCCGACCGCCCCAATCCTTGCCAAGTTTTCCCCATCACAATGAACGGGCGATGAGCCGAATCGAAATTGCACCCAAATCGAGCCTGTCCGCACCAAAACCGGGCCATCCCGCACCAAGAGCATCAGACACCAGATGATCAGGCCCCGGATAATCAGGCTGGGGAAAAATCCGCAACGACCGCTTGCCCCCCGCCGCAACCCCCGTTATGAGCCCACCAACGCCGCTGCGATCCGGAGACGTGGGTGAGTGGCTGAAACCAACGGTTTGCTAAACCGTCGTACCCTAACTGGGGTACCCCGGGTTCGAATCCCGGCGTCTCCGCCAAGATCGTTGATTTAGGCCATTTTTCCATCAGCCTCTTTCCTCGCTCTTGGCGCCACCCGGCGTAAAACCGTTGGCGCTGTGCCGACTTTTGTGCCTACCCCATCTTGGACTTGAGTTGCTGATCGGGCGTCAGGTACGCCAGATAGATCTCCGTGGTCTTGACGCTGGTGTGCCCCATAATCCCCTGAAGTGCGTAGATTGAGCCGCCATTTTGCAGGTACCTGACCGCGAAAAGGTGCCGCAAATCGTGGAATCTGAAGCGCACGAAGCTGTGCCGGGACTGTGCCGACTTTTGTGCCGACCCCTGTGCCGGTTTTTGTGCCGGGGCCTTCGACAACCGCCGGGCCGTCGCACCGAATTGAGAGGACACCCAGTCCATCGTTTGCCCATCCGATCTGTGAAAAACGATGAGCGAATGAGGCGACTTTGGCTGCCGCTTGAGCACGGCCGCCGCCTTGGGTGTCAAAGGCACCGCCCGCAGCTTACTCCCCTTGGTCTTGTGGATCGTGGCGATGCCGCGACCGAGGTCGATGCAATTCCAATCGAGTTGCACGATCTCGTCCTGACGCATGCCGGTCTCGATCGCGAAAGCACATATGTCGGCAACCTTCGGGGGGAGTTCCTCGAGCATGACATCAATGGATGCATCGGTCGGCAGCATGATCGGATCTCGCCGCTCCGGCATCCGCTTGCGATTGATCATGAGAGCTGGATTATCCTCAATCCAACCTTCGTCCTGAGCCACTGCGAGCACCGCGGAAACGGCCGTGAGGTCACGCCGCAGAGTCGCATTGCTCAAGCCCAGGGCACGCCGCCCCTTCAACATGTCGCGAAGCCTTGCCACATCGATCTGGTGGATGGCCTTCCCGTCCAGCCAGGATCGGCATTGGTTCAAGCTGACAAGATAACGCTTAAGCGCCTTCTCGGAGAGTGAAGCATGCGCCTGCTCGTGCCAGGCGATCACCGCCTCCTCCCAGAGTTTGGGCGGTGTAATTCCATGACGTATCTCGTCCTCGATCTGGGCACGAATACGTTCTAGGGCTTGGACCGCCTTCGCTTCTGCCCGCCGCGCTGGTTCAACACGGACATATAGAGATTTGCGGTACTCGCGTCCGGCGACCTGGAAGCGGCCCCAGTAGACGCCATTACGAACGAAGATGTTTTTCGGCATGGCAGTGATTTTTCCGGTGTTTGCCTCGCCCATTGCCGCAGTTGGGCAATATCGAATGTCCAGCGGCCTGCCGGCTTGGCAGCGCCGGGAATGGCACCCTGGGCGGCGAGATGTTGGAGCGTCCGCATCTTCAGACCGGAAATTTGGACAGCCTGGCTGATAGACACACGCTCGATTCCAAGCGGTTCGTTGTAGTCGGCACCTCGCATTGAGGTCCTCCTCCTGGTCTCGAAACGGATGAGATCGATGCTGGCGAAATTCTATGGTTCGCCGGCCCGGTGCGATTCGGGGCCGCTCGCATCGACAAAGTGTTTCGCAACGAAATCCGCGATTGCCGTTTCCGGGAGCATGAGCCGCCCATTCACACGGATATGGGCAAGCTGCTTTCGAGCGACCATCCGTCGGATGCGAGATTCGGGCCATCCGCTTTGAGCGGCCAGTTTGGGGAGCGTCAGCAATTGCATGACTTTCACCTCTGTAGTAGTTTGATTGGAGAGTTTGGCAGAAACTCACGATTGTTGGAGTAACTCATGTTTGTGAGTTCCGTCAAGGCGGAATCGTGGACTGATGCTGCATGAGCATCGGCGCGCGTTTTCTGGAGATCAGAAAGGCCAAGGGGCTGAAGCAAACCGATGTCGCAGAAGCGATCGGCATTTCGCACGGCGCCTTGGTCAATTACGAAAAGGGCCGCGAGCCTCCGGCCTCGGCGATACTTGCTTTCAGCCGGGTTTATGGCATCAACGCACTCTGGCTGCTGACGGGCGAAGGCCGCCCTGATGCTGAGAGCCTAGACACCATTTATGCCCGCTCTATCGCGACCGCTTGGACTTTCCTAAGCCGTGGAGGCGACGATGTAGAGCAAGAGGCGCTTATCAAACTCGGTGGTGCGCTGTTCCAATATCTGCTGGAGCATGGTGAGATCAGCCCTGCCATGAGTGATAAAATTCTTGCCCTGAGCGCCTGACATGAAAGACAATCATTTGCCGCCGATCGCCGACGAACGCCTTCTCGCCGCGCTGAAGGCTGTCAATCCGCCCGTGGAAAAGCTGATGGCTGACCGCTTGGCGCTTCGTCAGGAAATGAGGCAGGCAAAGGATGAACTGGAGAACGTCCGCCACCAGATGATCCCAAGATACATTGGCTTCGTCAAAGCCATCGCACTGGGAGCCGCTACCTTGGCCCTGGTCGCCATGGCCCTCGCCCTCTTCAAGGGCCTTTTCGAGATCAAAACCACAACGATCCTCTTTGCCTCTCTTTTGCTGCCGGTCTGGATTGTGGATCAAGGTGAAGCCAGATTTGGCCGATGGCGGGTCCACCGAAATGGTCGCACAGAGTACGTGGCAAAGGAGTGACCTGAACGACAATTCGGGCGGACACTCCGGAAGGGCAGGTTACCAAGCGCGAATGGAGCTAAGCTGCCATTCCTACCGCTCATTGCTCAACATTTCAGCGCCCCAGACCTCCGATCACCCGAGGGCGCATGTAGTCGCGAGGATCGGCCCGCCACGATTCGAATGAACGAGAATTTGGCGCTTCGAACATCATGATGCCGCTCGGGCTGGCCACCACCGGTCGCACGACTTTCAAGCGACCGTTCTCATCGAGCTCAACATACGGATAGAGCCCGAGAAACTCTCGCCCTCGATAGTATCGCTCACCTTCGGCAAGGATAGGAAGTACACCCACGGCCCCCTTCGCTGCGTCGAACCATCCAAGCTCCCAGCACATCCAGAGTGACTGCGCCGCGCCTGCAGTATCAAGGAATAGAAGCGTATCGCTGACGCCCATGGTGGCTCGAACAAAAGCCGCATTGGCCGGCGTGACTTGACTGCGATCCGCTTCGGGAGCTTCGACCCAGTCGCAGAATACATCGTACCCCGCCGTAGTGAGGAGGTCGTAGACGCCAAGCACAATCTCTGCGTCGCGGATCGTCTGCGACATGAAGATGTCGTAGCGCGCGAGCCGCTGCCGAGCCGCACGGTTCAATGCCTCGGAAATTGAAACGCCTTGTGCGGTCGCGCGCTCGCGGGCTCGGAAACGAATGTCACTCTCGTGTAGGAATGCCATCGATTTCGTCAGTCCGGGACGCGGGGGCGCCAGAATCGGTCTACCACCGAAGCCGGCTGCTGTTCGGGGCTCACGAAGCGTTCCTCCTTCATGGATACATCGAGATGACGATGGAACACCGCTACATAATCAAAATCATCGGCGAGATCCGCCGGGAGTTCGCCCAACCGCTCGGCCACATCGAGAGCCGCTCCTCCTGTCGAGACGATTGGGATCACCGCCGCTTCTGGCTGCAGCCGACGAAACATCTCGTACTCCTGGATGATACCGCCCATGCCGCCAATGAACACAGCAGCCTTGAACACATGTTCTGAAAACATTCTTTCACGCATCACCAAAAGACTTTTTTCGCGGTCGCCTTCGATGTCATCCGTATAGGTGACGTTCTGGAATCGCTGATTGTCCTCCGGGAATTCATCCTTGAAATGCCGTGATTGGTAAAGTCGGACCCAATCGCCATAGTTGACACCGATATCCTGCGCGACGATCGAGATCATCGGCGTGATTGCCGGTTGACCACCCCAGACCAGAAGCCGACGCCCGAGCGTGACGTGGACAAGCGCTGATACAGCAGCGCCAATGGCCACGCTGTCCGCAGTCTCAGCATATTGAGGGCCTCGCTTCGGGTCGGGAACTCCAGCTGACAGGAAGATCGCATCCCCCATGCTCAGCCCTCCCAAGCTGCGAGCGCCCAGCCCGCTTCTGACACCTTGATAGCGCGCACCGCCCGAATCTGCTCGTCAAGCCACTTTAGGTGCGCGCTCCAGGTGTCGCGGATGCCGACGTGATCGTAAATGAGAACCGGTACCTCACCTTGGCCGGCTCGCCGTGCCTTCTCTGCGATGTCGTTCAGGACCTCTGCGGTTGGCACGCCAACAATCGGGTACGCCCAGACCTTAAGATCCCCGAGCAACCGCACAGCGACCGCCCGGTGTGCGCCCACACCCTCAACAATGGCACCGATCTTCTCGACATCGGCGCGCAGCTTACCTGTAATAGACATAAAGCGGGATGCGATGCTTCGACTCCGTAGTTGCTCGACACGGAGCACGATCGCTTCCGCGACTACCTCGGCGATTGGTCCGTCCGCGCCAGCCAACTCAACGGGGTCGAGGTAGACCGTCTCGGACATGTCGGTGAGCTTGCTCGGCATATGCTCCGGCCAGATCACGCGAAGTACCTGAATGTCCTTAGCGCGTGCCCGTCCGATCTCCTGGCGTGTCCAACGGCTGTCGAAGTAGCCGGGCGTGTCGAGCATCACCATCACATCGGAATCGACGAGCCGGTGCCAAAGCACGTCCTGAAATGGATCGCCCGGGCGAATGTCGTGCGTATCGAGAAAGACGTCGAAGCCTCGTGCACTCAGCAGATCGTGTAGCTGTAGCGCTGCCGTGCGAGACTCAACGCGTCGATAACTAACGAAAACACGTCGTTGGCGACGTAGCAAACCGACACACTCGAGCAATGCTGCGGCAAGTTCTGCCATGGCCGGATCGTCAGCGCGGCGCCTCAAGCCGTTTGAGGGTTGCAGAAAATCTGGAACCTGACTGGCGAAGTCGCCGTCAACGGCAACTGTTGGGATTACAGGCGCGCTCTCCCGTACCAATTCGCGCGTTACTTCAAGATCCGTGAGTGCCTGGGCGCCGAAGTACACAGCAGAGAACGCGGCACGCTTGTCGCGGCCCGATACGGTTGTGCCATTATGAATAAGTACGTCTGCGCCCAGTGTGAGGCCGAAATCGTCGACCATACCCCGCAGCGTCTCCGTCAGCGCTTCTAGCTCCGCGCCACTCGGGCTCCCTAGGATCGCAAGCTCGTACAGGCTCATCTCATGACCTCAGCGCCCAGCCGCTACGGCCGCCTTCTCGATCCAGGTTGACATGTTATTGTAGCCGTCATCATTGACCCAGTCGTACGTGCTATAGAGGCTGCTGAAAGGCACCTTTTTGCCATTCCGCTCCGCACTCCAATATTCTAGTGGGTTCTGACCCTTTACATCTGCGCCGAGTTGCGGATCCTTGATGCGATGAATGTCGATCGCGACCAGCCCTTTCTTGAGCTCATAGCTGCGCTTGATTTCGTGCCTCACCCATTCACGATTGTACGTTTCGGCGCCGAACAGTACCACCGTCACCGACGTGCCCTTCAGCTGATCTTCGATCCACTTTTCGATACCGCCCGCCCGCTTTTTCGCCTCCTCGAATTCGGCAGCGTCGTAGAACGGTTGCGCTTCGCCCTTTGAACGAACGACCCACGAGTTGCGAACTTGAACGATGCGGCGGACATCGCGCGCGTAGTGAAAACTGAAGAATACCTTCCGCGCCATCCATCACCTCCAGTTCGGCCATAACATTGATCAAGTTAGCCTAGTCATGTAAGATGTAAAGCGGCTATTCCTAGGTTTCGTGGACAAAGGGTATCCACTGCAGGACTGACACGAGATTGACAAAGCCGAGGTAAGATTCCTTGGTTTTGTCGTATCGTGTTGCGATGCGCCGCCAGTTCTTGAGCTTGTTGAACAGGCGCTCGACGAGGTTGCGCCAGCGATATTTTTCGCGGTCGTGCGCGATGGGCTCGCGCCGGTTGCTCTTGGCGGGTATGACCGCTTCGACGTCGGCTTTCGTCAGTTCCTCACGGATGGCGTCGGCGTCATACCCCTTGTCGGCCAGCAGCGCCTCGATCTTGTCTGCGATCATGCGGAACAGCGGGCCGAAGCCCTGTATGTCGTGACTTTGCCCAGGCGTCAGGACAAACCCGAGAGGGCGCCCTTTTGCGTCGCATCGGGCGTGGAGCTTTGTGCTGAAGCCACCTCGCGATCGACCAAGAGCCTCGGTTTCCTGAGTCCCCTTTTTATGCCGACAGCACAATGATGTGCCCGGACCACGGTGCTATCGATCATGTCGGCGGTGACGTCTCGCTCGACCATTTCCGTCAGCGTTTCCAACATCGCGTCGAACACGCCGGTCGATACCCAGCGCCGGTAGCGCCGGAACACGCTGTTCCATTTGCCATATTCGTCAGGCAGGTGGCGCCATTGCGATCCAGTTCGGGCAATCCACATCATGCCCTCGAAATACAGCCGGTTGTCCTGCGCGGGGCGGCAACCCCGCCCCCTTTCAGGCGGCAGCAATTCCCCGATGATCGCCCACTCGTCGTCCCTCAGTCCAACCCGCTCGCCCAAGGCCGCCTCCAAAAGACAGCCTTGAATCAACCGACGAGTATTCTGTCAACCTTTGTCCACGAAACCTAGTAGCCCTTGAGCCACCTACTGAGTTCGGTAGCGGCGTTCTTTTTTTCATTAAGAACCATCCAAATCTCTTTCTGATAGTTTTCGTGCCTTCCCCAAACGATACGGTCGTAGAGCCCAAGATACTCCCATGATGCCCACGTTTGATCGTAACTGGAATCGGATGCAGGAAATAGCGCGATTTTCGAGACTCCCTTTACGCCATCGGCGATGCCCAGTTCCCAAGGTACCCACTTACTTTCCTTGCTGTTTTTGCTTGCAAGGAGGACGAAGCGGCTCGTATCACGAATTCTGGTTTTCAGAAGTGCAGCCGTCTCCTCGGTCGTGTATGGCGGCATCTCAGGATCAATCTCGTCGACATAGACGTTTGCGCCGTGATTCTCGAGAACGCGGATCGCACCCGCGACCAAGTCGTCGTCCTTGCTCGAATGTGAAAGGAAGATGGAGCCTTCGAGCGACCTCGAAGCAGCCACCTTCCTGAGTCTCGTCGCTTCAACAGTTCCCAAATCTGCGGCGAAGCTGCGCAGTTCGTCGCGGGTGATGTACATTGCCATTTAGTTTTATGCTCGCTTGTCGATGCGCGTAAAAATGTTGCTAATCAGAATTACGATCTCATCTGCCGTGATGTCACCCCGAGCGAATTCCTTTAGCTCATCGTCTGTGGGCCGCATGGCATTGTGCCCGGACGTTTCCATGGCAGAACCAATGAGGTTGTCGGAAATCTGCGCTGCCGCACCACCGGTTGAGCCGATCGGAATGATAAAGCAATTAGCCGCCTTGGCAGCTTCAAACTCTTCGAGGACGCCGTCAGCGATTTCCGGCAAGGCGGTGGTAGTGGCGATCTTCACGCCGCCAACAAAGATGACAATACCGGCGATCCTAGCCAATTCGGTCCGTAAGGCCGTCCATTGAGCCTTGTCTGGTGCTTGACCGGGCATCGGCTGAGGAAAGGGACGGGCAATGAGGCGCCGTTCTAAGTCCCAGCCGCCGCCCGAGCGCAGCGCATCAAGGAAGCCGGCGATGGAAGCCGAGCCGACGACGAGCCCTGCACCACTAACGAGGTCGCGCCCCCAGTCTCCCACAAGCTGGCCAATGGCTTGCGCGATGTTGTAGACCCTGCCGATCTCACCGCCAGATTCCGGAGGCCAACTGCCGCTCACCCAGACCCTACTCGCCGCAACACGACGTTCGACCTGCCGTAGAAGCTCCGATACCTCGGCATAGTCATCGATTTCGACCACCACGAGACCGTAGCGCTTGAGATCCCGGCTCCAAAGCTTGTGCTGAGTGCTGCGCGCCTCAAACTCAGCATCCGTCTTGTAGTCATCCCGCTGCGGTGGGCGAACGATGGCGAAGTGCTCCGGCGGAGCGGATGTGAAACTCTCACGGATAAGCGACAGCACGTGTCGAATGTTCGGATCTGTGAAGCTGATTCCGAGGAACAGCATCGACATGCTCGAGAGGTGCGCCTGCAGCAAAGGTAGGAATGCGCCGCGCTTCGTTCGATAGAGTTCGTAGTCGTCGGTAGATATGACGACATCGTCTAGCCGTTCGACCGAGCCGTGCATCTTGAACAGCCGCGTCGCACCGGGCGTCGCGCGAAGGGCGAGGTCTGCGGTGCTGGATACAGTGTCTAACGGCCGGTTGACTGCACCGAACGCTCGTTCGACCAGTCTGTCGTAATTGGTGGTCCAGATAAATTTGATCGGCAGTCGTGCGACAATCTCTAGCGTCTCGGGGACGGAGCGTTCGACGCCGATCTGCTCCTTGATGACATTCCTGACCCGTGTTGCGGAACCGTTCTCTTGAATGCTCCACTGGGCGAGCGCAGCTAGGTCGTGAAGTTCTCCAGACTGCACCCCGAGCTCCTCGCCAATTTCCGTCAGAAGCGACGCCCATGATGGGTAGCCAGCTCCCATGGAGACGCCAGCGCCTACGAACACGGCACCGGCGCCGCCGATAAGGGCCTCAGGGTAGTCCTTGAGGAAACGCTTCGTCGTTGCAGCCACCACCATCGCCAAACCTCTCTAATATGGTCAATTACGGTTGCGGACGGCGATTGCGTCCTCAATCCACTTCTCGATGCCGTTCGAGATCGAGGCATAGACCGCCTTGCTGTCGCTGCCCGTAGGGGTAATTAGCGGCACCACCGACGAAAGCTTGTTGCTGGTGCCACCAATGGTGATCGAATCAAAAGGATTAGCTCCCGCGATTGATGTCTGGCTGTTGCGATCGAGCAACCTGTCGACCCGGATGCCGAGAACACCCTTCCTGTCGTCCCAGCCTTTGATGATTTCATGGATCACCCATGGCCGGTTCGCGGTCTGAGAGCCGACCAACACGACGACGCAGCTCTTTCCATACATGTTGTCGGCGATCCATTTCTCGATGGAAGCCTTTCCCTTGCGCTTGACTTCTTCCCAGGCATTGGGAGTGCAAAGCGCCTGTCCTTCGAGCGCACCCATGTTTCTGATCTGCTGGGTCCGCCAGTAGTCATTATCGAAATGGAAACTGAAAAAAACACGCCGCGCCACGTCGTTCTCCGTGATACTTTTCATCGGGAATTTGGCATTCCTGCCTTGCAATGCAAAGAGAAAATTCCATGTCGCAACATTGCTGGGGTACCATAGGAACGTCATTGGCATTTTTGCCCATCACACGCTTCGATCCCGCTCAACGAACCCTGAGGCCTAAGATGTATCGAGGATTCAATCTGACAGTACCCGTCTCGTTTTTTTCGGATTTTTCTGAAAAAGGCGGGTCCCTGCACGGCAAAAATCAGAAAGCCGTGCGCGACAGGCTGGCGGCGTTCAAGGACGCATCTGGTAATCTGGTCTCCTCACGTATGACTGCTGCATGGTTTCCAGACGTCGACGCTCAGGTGTTTATCTCGCATGCGCACAAGGATAGCAGCATGGCCCTTGGTCTAGCTGGGCATTTGCATCAAAAATTTGGCATCACATCCTTCGTGGATTCCGCAGTGTGGGGATATTCGGACGACCTTCTGCGTATGCTGGATAAAAGTTTCTGCTATAATCGAGATAGTAAGACTTACGATTACAACAAGCGCAACCGCTCGACTGCGCACGTTCACATGATGCTGTCCGTGGCGCTAAGTAAGATGATAAATCAGTGTGAATGCATAATATTTCTAAACACGCCCCATTCAATTGAATCTGAAGAATACATAAATGGCACGACAACTAACTCACCATGGATATATTCTGAGATTGCGATGACCAGCTTGATCGAGAAGAGGCTGCCTGTTTATCACAGGATGGCCAAATCGGAAATTGCGATGGACAGTTTTACCGAGAATCTCAATTTGACCGTGAAATATGATGTAGACTTGGATCATTTGCACGATTTGAGCGCCAAGAATTATAACACTTGGGTTGCAAAGAGCGGCGGAAAAATGGGCAAGGAGGCCCTTGATGTCCTGTATGAAATGACGAGCTAATATTAGAAAATTCGCAAATTCGGGAGTGTCGGATCAGTTGCGCGACGACTGTCGATTCCAGAAGCTGACACTCCCTAAATTCATCAGGAACGTCCGTAAAGTCGAAGGGCTTGTCTTTCCCCTGCGCTGTAGCCGACGTGAATGTATGGCAGGTTTTGATGGCACGCCCTCGGGCTCTGAATGGCAGGAATGAGGGCGGATGCTGTTACGCTAGCCAGTTCGGCCTTGCGTCGATCCAGATTCATCGAAAGGTTCAACTTCGTAGTTGAGACGACAGACAGGGGTGACAAATGCTTGAAGTTGAACCAGGCATTTTTGTCGGTGACGAGGCTGACGAGCGGCGAGTGCGTGATGAGCCGGGCTGGTTCTTCATCCACGCCTGCAAGGAGCCGTATCATCGGCAAGCGCTCGGCTATTCTGGGCGGGCAGTATCCAAGGACCATCCGGAGTATTTGATCGCGCGACGCGACGACCGGTTGATCCTCAATTTGGTGGACGTGGCTGACGTCAAGTATGTCGCGTCGGAGATTATTGATGCCGCGCTTGAAGCCATCCGTGAACATTTGGGTTCCAGGAAGGTGCTGATCCACTGCAATCAGGGGCAGTCGCGCTCACCATCGATCGCCTTGCTCTATCTGTCCCGATATACTGGGCGCTTTACGGGTATGGATGTCGATGACGCTATCGCCGCGTTTAGGGAGCTCTACCCACCCTATGCACCAGCCCGCGGCATGGCCGACTACGTCCGATTGAATTGGGCTCGATATCAATTTTCTGACTGAGACAGCCAGCATCGGTTTACTCAATTAACTGTCGCAAAAGCCTAATTTGGCTTGCTGCTCGAAACCCACTATTCTGGCCTGTGAATGAACAGCCAGTTTCGACAAGCTGCATGGGGACTCTGAATGGCGGCAATGCAGGCGAAAGTGCGCTTGAAAAAGCAACATAAACCGGCTCATTATGAGTGAGCGATAACCGAACCAAGCCCAAACATTGGACTTGGTCATGATTCCCAGATTGCTACTGGCCAGCATCGCCTCGCTGGCCATAATTCCAAGTGCGTCGGCGCAGCACGTTGACTTTAGCGCCTTCACCGACATCCCCCACGAGCAGCAGCCCTTCACGTTGCGGGTGCCGCAACCAGTAGCCAGTGAAGTGGCACCGACTGTTGATGGCTTTGGCGATCTGGCCAAAGACTTCACCGCATTGAGGCCGGCGCGCCCACTTCAGTCAGCGCTCGCGACTGCTGCGAATGGAGGCTTCCCAAAGGCCTTGGTCACCCGGCACAAGGTTGAGCCATTATATCCCAGTATCGATGCAGACAGCTTCATGGGGCCGTGCGGTACGGCGTCATACATGCCAAATCCGCAAATCCCACGGGAGGCCGAACAACGTCGTGCCGTTTGGTATCCAGTCATGGCGGAAGCAGCCTGCGATGCCGGCGTGCCGATCAGCCTCTTTGACGCCCTCATCATTCAGGAGAGCCGGTACAATCCGGTGGCCGTCAGCCCCAAAGGGGCAACAGGCCTCTCACAACTCATGCCCGCCAGCGCCCGCGTTCTGGGCGTGCGCAACATTTGGGATCCGCGCGAAAACATGCGCGGTGGCGCGCGCTATCTGCGATCATTGCTCGATGAATTCGGTAGATTTGATCTGGCTCTGGCCGCCTACAACGCTGGCGCCGGTCGGGTGCGAACCGGGCATCAGGTGCCGCGCATCGCCGAGACGATCCACTATGTTTCAGGCATTTTGACGACCATGCAGAGGCAGCTTGCTCTGACTATGGCGAGCCGCGAGTAGGCAGAAATCGGCCCTCATATGCTGGCTGCTGGCGACCCGAAGGGGATGCAGCCGGGCTCTTACTTGCTCGCCGTAAGGATACTGATTTCAAAGGCTGGGCAGCTTGACGAACTCATTGCGCCGATTGCGGATTTGTTCCTCATTGGTGATGATCGTCTTGGCCAACCAGTCGGACAGCAGGTTCTCGGCGGGGCCAGTCAGCGCCTCGACCGGAAAGTCGGCGCCCGCATTCACCTTGGCGACGACCGGGCCGATCAGTTGCATCATGATGTGCAAGGCGGGGTCGTCATAGCTGCGCCAATCGTCGAGGATCTCGATCGCCACGACGGCCCGAGCCCGGTCAATCTGCAAAACCTCGGAGAGCAGCCGTAAATCGATAAGGCGCAATGGCTTTTTGCCCGCGACAATCCGACCCAACTGGCGACGGCTCATGTTTGCCTGGGCAGCTATATCGGCCAGCGACCTGGCGTCTTGCTTGATGATGTGGCGGATCAGATCGCGCAAACAGGCGGATTGATGGTCATCCGGCCCCGGATCTTCGTCGATGGAATATACTAAAGTATAGTCATCGGGTGCAATTTGAGGTGTCTCGGTCATGTCGCTCCTCATCACGCATCGGCATTAACCAAATCCGGCGTGCATGGGCGACTTGTCAAGACTCGCGCGTATTGACTTTGGCTTGGCTCAAACTCGGCCATTCATGGCGTAAGCACAGGCATTTACGGCCTCAATCACGCTGACCGGACGGCCCAGTCGTTGCTGGGCATACTCGCGAAATTCCCTGATCCGATCGTTAACACTGGAATCGACGCGGATGTTGACCTTAACCCTTCCGGTGAGGATTTCGGCTCGGCAGACTGCATCCAACTCATTGACGGAAAGCTGTAAAAGTGGACCATCGCCATCTTCGAGAACACTGGTCAGAAGGCGGCGCGGTGAGCATAATTCCAGCTCGCGCACCGAGAGGTTGTGGATCGCCAAGCTTAGCGACTTGAAGGTCGTCGGGCTCATCATCAGTCGATGTGCGGTCTGGGATTTCGAACTCTTGCTATCCTCTGAATTTTCTTGCGCCACGGCCACTACCCCCTCCCGATTCACGTGAGGTGAGGAAATTGCTGCGCCGTTTGGGGCGCTTTGCGCCCATGGCAGGGCGCAATCGATTATTCCCCTCTCACATTCGGCCCCAATGAGTGCGCCCCCTGACGCGCCCGGTGCCGAATCGGGCTGACCATAGTCCAAAACCCCCAAGAATGCGTAATTTCGGGCGTCTGGCCGCGCGCCTTTCTTGCCGAAGAATCCTCGCCTGGTGGAGCTTCGGGATCGGGACAGGAACACACCTCGTCCTGCCTTCTCGAAAGGACCTGCCTCTATGTCGTCTCTCGCCTTGCCCGCGCCCAAACGCGGATCGATCCTGCCCTACCTCGGCGTCGCTGTGGTGGCGGCCGCCATACTCGGCCCGGGCGCCGCCCTTGCCGGCACCGACACCTCGTTCAACACCGCGCTCACGCAGTTCACCAACTTCCTGTCCGGTTCGGGCGGCAAGGTGATCACCGTGCTGAGCCTGGCTGGCGGCATCGTCGGTCTGGCCTCCGGTCGCTTCTCGCTGGCTCAGGTTGCCGTGCCGGTCGGCACGGGCGTTGCCGCTGGCACCGGCGTGCCGATCGTCACCGCGATGGTCACCGCGACAATCTGACCAGAAGGCCGGCTGCGCGGGAACCTTGCCCCTCCCAAAACCTCGCGCAGACCGGCCCGATCCCCCACCAACTCTTGTGACGGCGGGCAGCGATGGAACGCTATGCGATCCCCAAACATCTGGATGATCCGGAACTCATCGGGTTCTGGACGCTTGACGAATTCCTGGTGATGGTCACCCCCTTCATCTGGGGCATTCTGGCTTCGCATATCGTCATCGGGCTGGTGCTCTCCACCGTGGCCTGGTTCGGTTATCGCAAACTCCGCGCCGGACGCTCGATGGTCTGGATCCTGCATTTTGGATACTGGCACCTGCCTGGCGAGTTTTTCGCCATGAAGAGCTTCCCGCCGTCCCATCTTCGCGTGCTGGCGGGCTGAGATGGACATCGATCTCGCCCACGACAAATCGCAAGGCATCCTGCGCCAGCGCAACGGCCTGGCGCTGCTCTCGCTGGTTCTCGGCCTCGTTGCGGTCGGCAGCGTGGTCTCTGCCGGCAACAAGGACCGCGAGGTCGTGCTGGTCCCGACCCTGCGCACCCCGCTCACACTGACCAGCGCCAAGGTCTCGCCCGACTATCTTGAGATGGTGACCCGCGATGTGGCGATGGTCGCCCTCAACCGGTCGCCCCAGAGCCTGACCTATTGGATGGATTCCATCCTTGAGGTGACTGACGATCAGGCCCGCGGCGAGGTCAAGAAAGCGCTGATGAAGGTGGTGACCGAGCAGCAAGGCTCACAGATCACCCAGTTTTTCACGCCCGATGCGATGCACGTCGATCCCGACAAGCTGACCAGCACGGTGGGCGGTACACTCCACACCGTGGTCGCCTCCAAGGAAGTGACCACCGAGCATCGCACCTTCCGCTTCACCTGGACCTACAACGGCGTCTCCCTGAAGCTCAAAGGCTTCGGGATGATCGCCAAGCCGGAGGAAACGCCATGAGTGGCCCATTCCCCGGCACCATCCCACAAGGGTTTTCCTTCATGGCCATTCTGGAATTGTCGGCAGGGGCAAGCCTTGCCCCGCGTCTGTGGTGGGCTGAGCGTGCGATCGGCGTCGCGCTGATGGGCGTGGGCCTCGCAAATGCCGCCCCTGCTTATGCCGATCAGACGCTGATGGTGGCCGACAATGGCACCGTCCACTGCGAGGCCTCGGCCAAAGATCTGACCCGCATTTCGCTGAAGGATGACCAGTTCGCTTCGGTCTCCAAAGTGCAGGCAGCCAATCCTGCTGACGATTTTCAGGTGGTCAACGAGTCGCTGCGTGGGGACATCTACCTTTCCGTCGCCAATGGCTTTTCCAAGCCCTCGATCTCCTTCTTCGGGACGACGCGCAAAGGCTTCGTCTACAAATTTATCTGCGCCGTCGGTGGCTCGGACGCCAGGCAGGTGTTCATCGCCAATGCCGATGTCGAGCATCCGCGCCCCGTGGGCGAGCAATGGCCTGCTGGCCTGTCGGCCCAGGATGCCTCATCGAGGTTGATCGCGGCCATGTACCTCCAGAAGCCGATCGAAGGCTTCGACATCACATGGCGCACGCTGGTGCCGGTCAACATCGACGCGCTCGTCGTCCAGATGGTCGGGCAATATGTGGGAGCGTCCTACACCGGCAAACTTCTCAAGATCACCAACCGCGGCGCCAAACCCGCAGTTCTGACCGAGGACAAGGTTGCGCCTGCTGACGCCATTGCGGTGAGCATCACCAACCCGCGTCTGGCGCCCGGCGAGGCAACCACGGCCTTCATTGTCCAGCGTAGCGCCGATGCAGGAGGTCAGCCATGAACGCGCCCACCACTCAGGGCAGTCCCGCCGCGGCAGCCTCTGGCACCGATGACCTAGCCCGCAATGCTGCCACCCGCCGCCGCCAACAGATCGCCATGTGGGGCCTGGGCGGAATGCTGGTGGTGGCGGGCATGTGGTGGATCCTGGCTTCGCCCACGCCCCAGACCGCCGGCGCGGACAAGAAGGACGATCCCAAGGCGATCAAGATCTCGACCGACGACATGGTCAACCGCTCGATGGCCGACAAGGAATGGATGGCCCTCTCGGAGAACCAGCTCACCACGCAGGGCAACCAGATCAAGACGCTGCAAGGCGATTCCGTCCGGCTCGACCAGCTCCAAAAGCAGATCGAGGATCTGCAGGGCCAGAACCAGTCGCTCAAGACCGACGGCTCGAAGGTACTCTCGGCCTATCAGACCGAGAACGACCAGCTTCGCTCGCAGATTTCCGCGCTCTCGACCCAGATGCAGCGCGCGACCGCCGGGCCGAGCGCGCTTTATGGTGCGGGTGCACCGCCGACCTATCAGCGGTCGTCCTCCATCCCCAGCGGATCGCCGCTAACGCCGCCATCCGGCGATCCGGCTCGCTCCGCGGTCGATCCTGCCAGCGGCCCTCGACCCAATGAGGTGAAGCTGCTCTCTTTCGGTAGCGATGCAGGCGGCACTGGCACACGCATCGTTCCGGGCAAGACGACCCAGTTCACCGACAGCGAGAACTACCTGCCGCCCAATTCGATCGCGACGGCCAAGGTGGTGGTAGGCGTCGATGCCACGACCAACACCAAGAGTCAGACCGATCCGCTGCCGGTGGTGCTGCGCATCACCGGGCCAGCGCGCTCGGTCTATGTGGCCGGCAAGCTGCTCAAGACCAACATCGTGGGCTGCATGGTCAATGGCGCGGCGCTCGCCGATCTCTCGTCCGAGAAGGTCTATGTGAAGCTCCAGCGCATGACCTGCCCGCAACCGGGCGGCAAGGTCGCGGTGAGCGAGGTCAAGGGCTTCATCGCCTTCGGCGGGAAGACCGGGGTGCGCGGCCGCGTGGTCAACCGCTCTGGCAATCTGGTGGGTCAGGCCTTCATCGCTGGCGTGCTGGGTGGCTTCGGGCGCGGCTTCTCGACCAATTCCTCGGCCTATCTGACTTCGCCAACGGTCAGCGTGAACGGCCAACGCTCCACGCTCTCGCCCTCGGACATCGCCCAGGGTGGGCTTGGTCAGGGCGTCGCCCAGTCCGGCGACATGGTCTCCAAATATCTGATCGAGCGCGCTGAGCAGTACCAGCCTGTCGTCGAAATGCCGACCGGCCTCGATGTCGAGGTGGTGTTCCTCGACGGTGTCTTCATCCGCAATTGAAGGAAAACCCATCCGTGACCCGCACAAGATCCGTCCTGCGACTGCTACCCGTCCTGGGCCTTGCTCTGGGCTGCCTGCCGAGCCTTGCTGACGCGCGAGCCGCTGCCGCTGTCCATCAGCACATTGTTGTCGCAAAGGACGTCTCGGCGATGAAGGCTTTGGCCGAGCGCCTGCCACGCACCACGGTTAGCAAGGTGGATTGCCGGCAGATCCCCGGCATCTGCGAGGTCCAGGCAGGGACCAATCTCTTCTACATCGATCCCACGGCCCGCTACCTCATCGTAGGGCGGATCTATGACATGAAGACGCATCAGGATCTGACGGCCGCGCGCCTGCTGGCCATCAATCCCGACATGCTGGTGGGATCAGCCGCAACTGCGCGGGCTCAGGAGGCGGACAGCGCAGGCCTGGCACCCACGCACCCCCAATCCGCTCAGCCGCCCGCCGCAGCTCCGGCGCAGAAGGTCAGTCTCGCCGCGCTTCCCGCGAATGGAGCCATCGAATGGGGTGCGGGCAATGCCCCCAGGGTCACCGTCTTCAGCGATTTCCATTGTGGTTACTGCCGCGCATTGCACCAGACCCTCAAGGCGATGGGCGCGCACGTTACCGAGCGGCCAATCTCGATTCTTGGCACGCGGACGATTTCGGAAAGCGTGATCTGCGCCGAGGACAAAGCCGCTGCGGTGGAGCGGGCCTATGGCGATCAGGATGTCGCGAAACGCGCCTGTGACACCAGCGGCCTTGATGCCAACGAGGCCTTCGCCCGCGCGCATGGTTTCACCGGAACCCCGGTTCTGGTGCGCGAGGATGGCGCCGTGCTGCTGGGCTTCCGCCCGCGCGAATTCCTCGAAAGCTGGCTGAAGGGAGGCGCCTGACCCATGCGCATCTCCCCGATCATTGCCGCTTTGGGCCTGATGCCGCTCACTGGCTGCGCGCTGTTCCACTCGAACATCAAAGGCGGCTTCGTATGCAGCGCGCCGCGCGGCACATGCGCACCGTCGACCACCATCGACGACAGCGCAATCCACGCCATCGATGCAGGTGACAAGGCCAAGGATGGCCCGCAATCCGCCGATAGCGACGAGGACGCTCCCCAGTCCCAGACCACCGCCACATTCAAGGAGAAGAAGGCATGGACCTTTGTCGGCCCAGCCGGTCCGGCGATCAGGCCGGTGCTCAAAATCGTCTATCTGCCCTGGCGCGATGGTTCGGGCCGCCTGTATCCCCGCACCACCGGTTTTGTCCCCGTCGACGCGCCGCTTGCTTCCGAGGTGTCCAGCGCTCCCATCGACGCGAAAGCCATGGGTGCGGGCACCGACATGAGCCTGCTCACCCTTGCCGAAATGGCACCCGACGTGGCGCTGATGGATCCGTCGCCCAAGCCAGTGATGACGGCAAAGTCCAAGGCGGACGCCGCCGCGCCGACTGTTTCAGGCGATCCGGTCTCGGCGATCAAGGACAAGGTGAAGGCGATCCTGAACCAGCCCCAAGAACAGCCCGGCACGCCAAAGCCCTCGGCCTCCCAGCCAACGCAATCGAAGACCAGCGCGGCGACCTTCCCGCCGCAGGGGAACTGACGCGCCATGCTCGCCCGGCTCATCGAACTTGTCACCGGCGACAGCGAGGTGCCCGAGCATCGCGCTGAAACGCGCGATGTACCCATGCTCGCCAGCTTCCTCGGCTATCGCGCCTATGCGGCTGAGACGCAGATCTTCCATCTCACCCGCTCGAAGGGCTTCATCCTCGAACTGGCGCCGTTGATCGGCGCGGACGAACGCATCGGCGACATCCTGACCTCGATCATCTCTGATGTGCTGGTGGCCGGCTGCGAATTCCAGATCATCAATTATGCCAGCCCCCGGATCGCCGAGAAGCTGCAAGAGTGGGCCTTGCCGCGCGTCCGAGCCGGTGCGGTGTTCAACAGACTCGCACGCTACCGGCTCGATCTGCTGCGCGGCGGCGCCTGGGCATCGCTTGCTACCGATGGCCCTTTCCATCTGCGCCAGTTCCGCGTGCTCTTTGCTGTGGGGGTTGGCGCGGGTTCGGGCGTTGATACCGAGACCCTGCTCGCCGTGCGCGACGGGATCACCTCGGCACTCGACTCGATCAACGTCACGACGCGGATCTTCAGCCCGACCGAACTCATCCGTTTTATCGACGATGTCGTCTGCCCCGCCACCGGCGCGGGCGATGACGCGCCCGATTACAGCCCGTTCGATCCGATCAACGAGCAGTGCATTCGCCGCGATCTCGTCACCCGTGTCGAGAAGGACCGGCTGATCCTCGAGGCGCCTTCGCTGCGGCCCTCAGGGCTCGTGATCGATGGCACGCCCGAGATAGCCGAGATGAGCCCGCATGAGTTCGATGTGCGGACCATGTCGGTGCGCTATTTCCCCGAGCGCTGGGCGCCTTGGGATACGCAAAAGGTCATCGGCGACATCTTCAATCCCAAGCTCTGCCTGCCGTGCCCGGTGCTCCAGTCGATCGCCGGGATCATCCCCTCGGCGGAAACCTCGGAAGCCAAGGCAGGCTGGAAATTCACCCGCACCACGGCGCTGGCCGATGGCAAAGCCGCGCGCCTCGTACCCAGCCTCAAGACCCAATCGGCCGAATGGGAGCATGTGCAGGCACAGGTCCGCCTGGGGCAGAAGCTGGTCCAGATCTACTACAGCGTCACCATGGTTTCGCCGCTCGGCCGGGGCGATGTGAATGAACGCACCCTCAAAGCGATCTACAAGGCCGCTGGCTGGGATCTGATCGACGAGACCTATCTCCAGACCGGCGGGCTGCTGGCCTCGTTTCCGCTGACGCTGGCCGATGGCCTGTCACGCGATCTTACGCGGATGCGCCGCTTCCGCACGGTGCTTTCGGCCAATGTGGCGGCGCTCGCCCCCGTGCAGGGTGAATACAATGGCGGGGCTATCCCGCACCTGCTCTTCATCGGGCGGCGCGGTCAGCCCCAGTTCTGGTCGCCCTTCCAGAACAATGCCGGCAACCACAATGTCGCGATCGCGGGCAAGTCCGGCTCGGGCAAGTCAGTGCTGCTTCAGGACCTGACCGCGAGCCTTGCCGGGGTTAACGCCAAGACCATCGTCATCGATGATGGCCGCTCCTTCGAGCATATGGCGAAGGCCTTGGGCGGCACCTTCACCGAGTTCAAGCTCTCCTCAGGCATCTCGATCAACCCGTTCCGCATGATCGACCTCGAGCTTGCAGCGGGCGACGAGGACTATCTCGTCGACTGCCTTGCGATGCTCAAGGCCATCATCAGCCAGATGGCACGCTACGAGAACCGCCTCAACGACACCGAGCGCGGGCTGATCGACGCCGCCGTGAACAGCGTCTGGAACGAGAAAGCGCGCGAGGGCACGGTCGATGGCATCATCGCTGCGCTGCGCGCTGCCGGTCACCCGCAAGCCGATGATCTTGCGACGGCGCTGCTGCCCTTTTCTGAAGCGGGCACCTATGGCCCGTTCTTCCTTGGCGACACCAATCTCGACCTCTCGGCCGACCTGACGGTCTTTGAGCTGTCGGATCTTTCAAGCCGAGAGGAACTGCGCAGTGTGGTCCTGACCTCGATCATGTTCGTCGCCTCGCAGACGATGAGGAAGCTCGACCGCCAGATCCCCAAGGCGCTCATCATCGATGAGGCCTGGGCGATGCTGAAGGGCGGCGCGATGGCCGATTTTGTCGAGACCTATTCGCGCACCTGCCGCAAATATGGCGCCTCGCTCATCACCGCGACCCAGTCGATCAATGACTTCTACAAGTCGGGCGGCTCGAAGGCGGCGCTCGAAAACTCCGACTGGATGATGGTGCTCCAGCAGAAGCCCGAAACCATCGCGGATTTCCGTAAGTCCGACCGCTTCGAGATGGACAATTTCACCGACGCGTTGCTGCGTTCCTTGAAGCGCAACGGCACGGAATATTCCGACCTGCTGATCCGAGGGCCAGACACCCAGACCGTCTGCCGCCTCGTGCTCGATCCCTTCTCGGGCACGCTCTATTCCTCGAGCCCGGCGGTCTATGCCCGGATCGAGGCCGAGGTCGCGCGCGGCGCCACCATGGCCGAGGCCATCGAATGCGTGGCTTACGGCCTTGATCGCAGCGCCAAGGAAGCACGGCCATGACCCCGCGGCGCTCCAGCACCAGAGCCACCTCCATCAACTGGGGCGCGGTGGCGGCCTGCGCTCTGCGCCTGACGGGCTGGTTTGCCGTCAACGTGCTGGCGGCTGCCGGCGTCCTGGCGCTGATCCTCTTTGCGATTGGCGACTTCTCGCTGCCCGTCACCATGGCGCAGCTCGCCAATCTCGCAGACCGCTATGTCGCGGCCAACGCCATCCGCCGCGACCAATTCGACCAAGAGGTCATCATCGGCTTCTTTGCGATCCTGCTGCTGATCGCCTTCTTCCGCCGTGGCGGCTTTGCGCGGGCCTTCGAGGACGCCTCCGATACAAGGGATCACGGAAATGCATGATGAAACCCCGCTGCCGCAGGGCGAATTGCCCTTGGGGCTCGAAGCGGTTCCCACGCCTGCTGTCGTGACCGGCAAGCGCCGCTCACTGGTGGCATTCCTTGCCAGCAATCGCCGCCAGATTCTCGCCATGGGCCTTACCGGGGCCTGCCTGCTCTGGGGAAGCTGGACGACGCACAAGCTGCTCGGCCTCGAGCAGCGCGTGACCACGATCCGGAAAGTTGCACTTGCCGACCTCGTGCGGGACTATGTCCAGGCCGAGGCCCGTAGCGGCGCCTCACCAGACCAGATCACGGCGGAAACTGGCGCCTACATCAAGGCGCTCAACCTCGCGGTCGCCCGCCACGCGGCGCAGGGCGAAATCCTGCTGCTCAGCAATGCTGTGGTCGCTGGCGATGTCCCCGACATCACGCCCCAGGTCCGCGACGAGGTCACGGCCAGCCTGGCCAAGCCGGCCTCATCTCAGAGCCCCGCCGTCCAGATGCAGCAGTTCTTCGATGCCAAGGGAGCCGACCATGGCAGCAGCAAGTGAAGCTGCGCCAGTCGCGGCACCGCGCGCGTCGTCGTGGCGCCTCAAGCTCGGCGGCATGGCGCTGATCGGCGGCGCAGCGCTTGGCTGGTCCGCACTCAAGGACTGGCACGACCACCACGCCTTACTCATCAACGCCAGCGAATCGCTCCCCAACTGGGCTTTGCTGGTCGAGACTGGACGGTTTCCGGTGCGCGGTGATTATGTCGTTTTCTCGCCCGGCCATGATCCGCTGGTCGTCAAGCATTTCGGGGCTGATCCCAAGCCCTTCGCCAAGATCACCTATGGCGTGCCGGGCGATGTCGTCACCCGGACAGGCGACGCCGTGCAGGTGAATGGCAAGACCATCGCCCACTTGAAGCCCAAGACCCATCAGGGCGAGGATCTGGTGCCCGGCCCGCTTGGCACAATCCCACCGGGCTGCATCTATGCCGGAAGCCCGCACAAGGACGGGTTCGACAGCCGCTATGCCGCGATTGGCTTCATCTGCCGCGACCGGCTGATCGGCATCGGGACGCCGATCCTGTGAGGCGCGCTGGCCCCGCCTCGATCCTGCTCGCCCTGCTGGGGATCGGCTCGGTGCCGATGACAGCAAGCGCCCGCGATTTCGGTACGTTCGGCCCTTCCTGGTCGATTGCCGAGCCGGATCTGCTCGCGGTCATCAAGGCGCGCCTCGAGGCTGCGCGGCAGAACGGCACGCTCGATGCCATGAACCAGCGCTTTGTAGAGGCGGCACAGGCCAGTGTGCGCCGGCCCCACGCGGTGACGGGGATCACGCCGGCCACCAGCGACAGGCGCTGGAACTTTGATCCCAGTGTCACGCTCACTCAGGACATCCGCGATGCACGCGGCAACCTGATTGCCGTACAAGGCCAGCGCTTCAATCCGCTGACCCATCTCAATCTCGCCCATAGCTTCACCTTCATCGATGGGGACAACGCGGCAGAGCGCGAGTGGGCCATGCGCCAAGGCGCGCCGGACAAGCTCTGGATCGTGCTGGTCAAAGGCTCGCCCACCGATCTCATGAAGGCAACCCAGCGCCGGTTCTATTTCGATCAAATGGGGAGCCTCACAGGCAAATTCGGCATCGCCCACACGCCCGCGCTGCTCGTCCAGCAGGGCGACCATCTCGACATCCGCGAAGTGGCGCTGCCGCAAACCGGAGAACGGCCGGGAGACCGCCGATGAAGCGCATCCGCCCTGTCTTCTGGCAACGCTTTGGGCGTGGGCTACGCTCCGGCAAGGCAGCGCGTCGCGCTCCCCGTCGGATGGGCAAATTCTGGGCGATGCTCGCCGCCAGCCTGGCGTTGGGTTCGGCGCAAGTGGCGCAGGCGCAGGGCTCGCCTACTTGCCACGGCCATTTCCCCAATCCCATCACCGACATCTGCTGGGACTGCTTCTTCCCGCTCTCGATCGGTGGTTTCGACCTCTGGCCGAGCGACAAGCCTGATCCCGGTAACCCCAGCCTGCCGGTCTGCCTCTGCGGTCTCCGGCCAGGCCTATCGTTCGGCTTCTGGGAGCCGGTGCGGCTGATCGATGTGACGACCAAGCCCTTTTGCTTCCCCAACCTTGGCGGGCTGACGATCAACCCCGGCATGTATGTGGGGAACGGCCATGTCTCGTCTGCCTCGCAGAAGGGCGGCAACACGCAGATGAGCGCCCAGTATCAGGCGCATTATTACGTCTATCCGCTGTTCTATCTGCTGGAGTTGCTGGGGGATTTCATCTGCTTTGAATCCGCTTCCTTCGATCTGGCCTATATGACCGAGATCGACCCCACCTGGAACGATGATACGCTGGCCGCGCTCGTCTATCCTGAGACCGTGGTCTTCGATTTTCCGCTGGCACAGGTTGCTTGTGCTGCCGATTGCGTCGCCGCCACCGCCGCGCTGCCGCTCGACCAGCTCTTCTGGTGCGCAGGCTGCAATGGCTCGATGTACCCGATGACCGGCAACATCGGTAACAACGATACGATGGACCAGTCGATGCGGCTCGCGGCCGAGCGGATGGTCTTCAAGATGCACCGCACCGCGCTGGCCTGGGGCACGATGGGGGATCAGGGCCTCTGCGGCAAATACATCATGCCGATCATGAGGAAGCAGCAATACCGGCTGCAAATGGTCAATCCGGTTGCGGCCACCACTGGCCGCTATGCCTGCCAGCCTCCCGGAGGATCGACAGCCGTCCAGCTCACCTCGCACACCTATCCGGTGGTGGGTGAGGATGTGGGCTACCTCCTTTGGCGCAAGCGCAATTGCTGCGCGTTCTGATGGGAGGGTCAAAGATGCGCAAATCTCTCCTGTTGCTCGGCTCTCTGGTCACCCTCGGTGGTGTCGGCACGGTGCTGGCCCAGACCACGGTCGATGGCCTCAATCTCGATGCCATCAACAAGGCGGCGCAGGCCCATGCCCGCAACCTCGGTCAATTCGTCGACCAGGTGCTGCGCCATCAGGCCGAGGCCAGCGCCGATCTGGCTGAGGATGTCGAGGTGCTGGTCGAGCGTTCTCAAGCCAAGGTGAAGGCTGAGGCCGCTGTTCGAGGCCAAATGGCCCCGACCGGCAATGCTGTCGATCTCGATGCCTTGGTGGCCGACGCTGGCCACAGCATGGCACCATCCCCGCATTCTGCCCCGATGCTGATTGCCTTTGCCAGCCTTTCGATGCCGCCCGAGTCCCTGAAACGGATGATCGGCGACGTTTCCAAGGCGGGCGGGATGGTGGTCTTCAGGGGGTTCTCGCCCGGTGGCCCCAAGCCGTTCATGGCAGCGCTCCACGAAGCTGTTGGCGACACGTCCGGCGCCCATGTCAGCATCGATCCGCGGCTTTTCCGCGCTTATGGCATCGAGGCAGTGCCCACCTATGTCGCGGCATCGTCCAGCTTCGACCTGTGCACGGGCGAAGACTGCGCCAGCAACCCCACGCCCTATGACCGCATCGCTGGCAACGTCACCACCCATTTCGCGCTCGAGACCATCGCGCAAGGTCGTGGCCCGGGCGCGCCGGTTGCAAAACAAGCGTTGGCCAATCTGGACCGCGTGCCATGAGGGGTCGCGCGATTTTGCTGGTGGGTTTGGCTTGCCGCGCATCGCTCGCCAGCGCGCCGCTCGCCGCCCAGACCGTCGATCCCAAGACTGCGGCCAGCGCGATCGCCAGCCAGTTGCAGGGCCAGGTCACCGGCAATGTCACCAGCCAGTCCGCGCCCAATGCGGTGCCGGGCTATGGCGGCGCCGATCTGCCGCAAGGCCAGTATCTGTCAAACCCGAACAGCCTTGCAGGGGACGGTGCAGTCGCTGCCGTGACGTCGCAGCCCTATGCCATCGTCACCAACCCGAACCGACCAGTGGTCGATGCCTCAAGCCTTGGCCTCACGAGCGCCAAGCAGGTCGAGAGCAGCCCGACGAGCTACACCGGCATTGCGGGCAGTTCGCAGGGCAATTGCCAGCCTATCCCTGCAAGCAGCGGTACGGCGAGCACCTATTACGATTCCTGCCAGATCGGCACGGCCGAAACCGACAGCAGCTTTTCCTGCACCATTGGCTGGGCCAACCAGTTCACCAGCGCCTACCAATACACCTGCCACACATCGGAATGGGACATCTACAACCCCAACACCGGCGGCACGTTCTATTGGGGCGAGGTCTCCGACTGTGGCAGCTTCGCAAGCCAGTCCTCCTGCACCAAGGTCGACCAGACCAAGAAGCCATCGGTCACCAACTGGCCGCCCGGCGCGGGCCTCGGCATGGTCTTCACCGAGACTGACACGACCTACAATTGCGGCGCACAGACCAACTATGGGGCCAGCGCCTCGAAGACCTATTGCATCAATCACACGACGCTCTGCTTCGAGCCTCCGCCGCAGGATCTGGCTCCGGGTGTGCCAGGCACAGCCTATGTCGGGCCGATCCAGATCTATCAGGGCTCGAGCGTCGACAATGCCGATTGTCAGGCCAAGCTGAAGGCTCTGCCCACGGGCCAGACCTGCCTGCAACCCAGCCAGGTCTGCGTCGATGCCTCGCCAACAACTCGCACCATCAATGGCGTCGCGGTCACGCACGATTGCTGGCAATGGCAGGCGAGTTACCAGTGCAGCACACTCTCGAATGCGAACGACTGCGCAACGCTGTCGGCCAAGAGCAATTGCAGCTTCGACCACGAGGTCTGCCTCGACAGCCCGCAGGTGGGTGCCTGTCAGGTCAAAAGCGAGGTCTACAAATGCACGACCTCGGCCACGAGCCAGACCACCCAGGCCTATTCGTGCAGCGGCGACGTCTATTGCATCGATGGAAGCTGCACCCAGCTTCCGACCTCGCCGGCGCCTGATCTGGCCAAGACCTTGGTCGCGATGAACGCGATGAAGGACGCCAAGCAGCAGTTCGACGCCAACAATCTGACGATTTTCGATGGTGATGCCACCGGCTGCCACAAGCCGCTGTTCGGCCTCGTCAATTGCTGTGCGGGCAAGGTCTCAGGCCTTCTGACCGGCGCGGCGGCCGCCACGGCCGCAATCGGCCTTGCCTCGGGCAATCCGGCGATGCTGCTTGGCCTTGTGACCCAGTTCCTGCCGCTCTTCATGTGCTCGGGTGAGGAAATGCAGCTCGACGTCAAAGACCGCATGGGCCTGTGCCACTATGTCGGCGAATATTGCTCGGAGAAGGCGCTCTTTGTCTGCACCACCATGCGCAAGAGCTACTGCTGCTACCAGTCCAAAATTGCCCGTGTGATCCAAGAGCAGGGCCGTGCGCAATTGGGGCTGGATTTCGGGAGCCCGCAATCGCCCACCTGCACCGGCTTCACCGTCGACCAGTTCTCCAAGCTTGATCTCTCCAAGATGGATTTCGCGGAAGTCTTTGCCGACTTCACCAGCGCCGTTTCGCTGCCCGCCTCGCTCCAGACCTCCGCCCAGATCCAGCAGAAGGTCCAAGCCTACTACCAAACCCATGGTCAAGGATCCTGACGCCATGTGCAAAGCTTCACGCCCGATCACCGCCACGTTCGCCGCCTTACTCGCTGGCGTCAGTCTTCTTGCGGCCAGCCCGCTAATGGCGATGGACAGCCCGCAAGCCAGCCCCACACTGGACCAGGAGGACATGTCCAATCGTGAGGATGTGAACCCGTCCACGCGTGAACAGGCGGACAACGCCACAGGTGAACTTGTGGACACGTTCACCGTTACCGGCGATCCCTTCTATTGCGGCGAGCGCAAGCTGGGCACCTGGTTCTACTGCGAACGCCCGAAGGCCAAGCCCAGCGCGCCCACGACCAGCCCCGGTTCGGCATCGCCGACCTACCGCCAGCAGCTCGACAAGATCGGTGCGCGGCTCGAGGAACTGAAGGCCAAGGCCATCCTCGAGCCAACCTCGGACAACATCATCGCCTATGTCCGCTATCAGCGCGAACAGCTCGACCGCGCCTCGACCTTTGCCGATGTGTGGGAACGCGCGATCTGGCAGCATCCCGATCTCGACTACACGCTTCAGCGGCCGGTCAGCACGCTGGGCAAGACGGCATGGCTTGCCCAGCGCAAGAGTGATCGCGAGGCCGTGATCGCCTCGCTGTCGGAACGCTACGGCCTGTTTTTCTTCTACTCCTCGAGCTGCGGCGCCTGCGAGGTCTTCTCACCCGTCGTCCGCTCGCTCTCGGACAAATACCACCTCTCGGTCCTGCCGGTCTCGATGGATGGCGGGCCGACGCCCGCCTTTCCGCGCTATGTCGTGAACCAAGGGCAATATGAGAAGATGGGTCTTGAAGGCGGCCAGGTGCCAGCCCTTGTGCTCTTCGACACCTACCTGAAAAAGCCGATCCCCATCGGCTATGGCATCATGGCCGAGGATGAGGTGGTCAACCGCATCTTCTATCTGACCAGCGTCAAGCCGGGGAGCGACTTCTGATGCGCTGGCCCCATGTCATCCGTCATTGGCTGGCCCGCATCCTTGCGGTGCTGGCACTGGGCAATCTGCTCTGCGTCCAAACGGCTGAGGCCGATGTGAACGGCCAGCTCGACTCCTTCTTCTCCAACCTCGGCGGGGCCGCCAATGCCACTGGCCCCGTCGCCTACAACGGCCAGCAGGGCGGTTATTACTCGGGCGGCAACCTCTGGGTCCGCTTCCCTGCGCAAACGACCTACCAGTTGGGCTCGCTTCAGATGCCCAGCGTCAAGGCAGGCTGCGGCGGCATCGACATTTTCACGGGCGGCTTCTCGTTCATCAACACCGACCAGATCGTCGCCGCCATGAAGGCCGCAGCCAATGGTGCGCTGGCCTTTGTCTTCGACCTCGCGATCAACGCCATCTCCTCGCAGATCGGTACTTCGATCGAGAAGATGATGCAGAAGGTCCAGCAATTCACCCAGCACAGCCTTGATGCCTGTCAGGCAGGCCAACAGGTGGCCGCAGGCCTTGCCGGCATGGTCGGCGCGCGCGACAGCCAGTTCTGCAAGATCATCGGCAACAGCCAGGGCGTCTTCTCCGACTGGGCTTCGTCCGAACAGGGCTGCGGTACGGGCGGCAGCCAATCCTCGACCATCAAGGGCAACTCGGACAGCACGATCCCCGCTGGCCCCTACAATTACACCTGGACGATGCTCGCTCAGAAATACCCAAGCTTCGATACGGACTTCAAACAATACCTGATGAGCCTTGTCGGCACGGTGATCTACCAGCCCGGCACCAGCGACACCCAAGGCCCCACCTTCAAATTTCTGGGGCAAGGCGATCCCGCGCTCATCACCGCGCTGCTCGATGGCGGGAACAGCGCCAATGTCTATGCCTGCGACACCACCGACAAGTGCCTCAACCCGACGCAGACCAACCTGTCGGTCAGCACCAGCAATGCGCTCAAGACCCGCGTCTACAACCTGCTGATCGACATCTCGGCACGCATTCAGGGCAACCAGCAACTGACATCGGAGGAGATCGGCTTGCTCGGTGCCACGACGATCCCGCTCTACAAGATCATGGTGGTCAATGCCGCGGCGAGCTTTGGGGGTATGAACTCGGCCGACATTTCCAGCCTTGCCGAGATCACCTCGGTCGACTTGCTCGAGACCATCGTTGGCCAGTTCTACCGGCTTGTGACCGATGGCCAGTCCTCCTTCCAGAACGCCGATCCGCTGACCCTCAAGCAGTGGCAGGATCAGCTCCGCGATGTGACCAAGACGCTGGATGCGCAGGTGATCCACAATTCCGAGCGCCTGACCCGCACCGAACAGATCCTCGAACGCACGATCCGCATCGAGGCCACGTTGCGCAACACCATGTCCCCCCAGATGACCGCCGCGCTTCAGTTCGAGAGGTCGCTCGGCCAGCACCCCCTTCAGTGAGATCAGCCCCATGACCTTCAATGTCATCACCAGCGGGGGCGGTCAGTATATCGTCAACGTCCTGAACGCCGTCGCCGCCTGGACTGGCGGCGGCGGTTTCCGATCGATGCTGCAAGTCGTGATGGTGATGGGCCTGGGCTACAGCCTGCTGGTCATGGCCTTCTCATTGAACTGGCGGGTGCTGTTACACTGGTTCCTCTCGGCGACCGCCATGTACATGTGCATGATCGTGCCCACGACCACGGTGGTCGTCTCCGACACGATCAACCCGTCGGTGGGCAATGGCGCGGTCGCCAATGTGCCGATCGGCCTTGCCATGGTCGCCAGCTTTTCGAGCCAAGTGAACAATTGGCTGACCAAGACAGCCGAGACTGTCTTCACCATGCCCTCGGCGCTGACCTATAGCGCGGGCGGGATGATCTATCCCACTCGGCTCAACGATTTGACCAGCCAGTTCACGATCGCCGATCCGATCATGAAGGCCAATGTCGAGGGCTATCTGGCCCAATGCACCTTCTATGACATCCTGCTGGGCCAGGGGAATGGCTGGTCAGCGCTGGCGAGCTCGCCCGACCTGCTCTCCGCCATCGGCCCGGGCTCGCCGGCGCGATCGACAACCTGGATCCCTGCCGGCGGAGGCACAGCCTCGATCATCGGCTGCCAGAGCGCCTATCAGGCCATTGTTCAGGCCTTTCCGACCCTGACCACCGCTGGGATCAACGCAGTGGCGCCCGCCTTCTATCCTAACCTGCCTGCCGCCAGCGCAGTGGCCAAAATCAAGAGCGATCTGCCCACCATTGTGCAGGCCTACTACGGCGGCACCTCGATGAGCGCGCAGACGATCTTCCAGCAGCGCAGCCTGGTGAATGCCTTCATGGAGGCGCGGGCCAATTTCGGCTCTGGCGGCGGTGATACCTTCGCCGCGCTTCACGCCGATGTGCAGGCGCAGAACAGCTATATCTCGGCGGCGCGGCAGGCGATGACCTGGGTGCCGGTGCTGAACCTTGTGCTCACCATTGTCTTCTACGCGATGTTTCCGGTGGTCTTCCCGCTCTTCCTGTTTCCGCAGACCGGGCCGGCGCTGCTGAAGGGCTACCTCACGGGCTTCTTCTATCTCGCATCCTGGGGACCGATTTATGCGGTGCTCCACATGTTCATCACGCAATATTCGGCGGCCCAGCTTTCCGCGCTCGCGCCGAGTGGCATGACGATGGCGACTATGGCTGGCATCGATTCCGTCAACCAGAACATGGAAACATTGGCGGGCTACCTCCTCATGTTCGTGCCGGTCATGGCCGCCGGCATGGCCAAAGGCGCCATATCCATCGCGTCCAACACCACCGCCATGTTGGCACCCGCAATGCATGCGGCCGAGGCTGCGGCCATCGAGCGCACCACCGGCAACTATGCCTATGGCAACAGCCAGTTCCAGAACGTGACCGGCCATCAGGTCAACACCGCGCCCACCTGGACCGTCTCGGCCAGCCCGATCCCGCAGGTCAACATGCGTGGGGACAATGGCACGATCACCTCGACGATGGCCGACGGCTCGACGGTCTATAACACCAGCGGCGCGATCAGCCGCTTCGGCTTCTCGGCCAGTGAGATGCAGAGCGTCACCGGCAACCTTCAGCAGACCGGCGCGCAATATCACACACGCGCCAATGCGCTGCGGGAGACCTCGGCCGAGCGCTGGAGCCACGGAATGCGCACCCTCGACAGCCTTTCGTCCGGCTCGCGCCGTGCGAGCGGCAGCGAAGGGGCGACAGGCGGTCAGGGTGGGAACACCACCACTTTGTCCGACCGGCAGGGGATCGATTCCAAGCAACATACCGGCACCAACCGCACGATTGGTGAGAACCTGACTGCGGGCCGCTCGCTGGGCCATGCCGAGACCAACATGTTTGGGATCAATGCGGGCGCGAAGGCGGGTGTCGGCGGCAAGGTGCTGGGCGCCGAGGTGGGCGCCTCGGCAGGCGGCACATGGGATCATCGGTGGACCAAGACCACCGGCGATCAGGAAGCCCATGGCACCAGCGACAGCCTCAGCCAAAGCCAGGGCAGCAACGTCACCCGCTATCATGCCAACGGACAGGACATCACGCTCACCGATGGCGGCTACTGGCGTGATGGCACCTTCCACCGCGTCGAGAACTTCTCAGAAAAGCGCCACGCCATCGAGCGCGACTTTTCTGAAGCCCAATCGTTGGAGCGGCAGGCCACGCGCTCGGATGAGGTTGGCTCACGCCTCGAGAGCATGGCCTCGCTCTCGCGCAGCAACGGCTACCAGATCTCCGACGATATGAGCCAGGTCATTGCCTCGCGCTATGCCGAAATGGCCGCAAGCCCAGAGTTCCGCGATCTGGGCGCGCCCTCACTCACCAACACCACACCGTCCCCCCATCAGCGCGAAGTCCGAAACATGATCGTCGGGCGCATTCTGGAGCAATATGCGGCCGAGGGTTTGGCGCCGGTTCGGGCGGGTCTGGTGGATCCGGCTGCGACGATGGGTGCCGTGCCAGCACCCGCTGAGCTTTCCATGCCGCAAGCAACACTTCAACCGCAGGGACGCCGTAGCGCAGGATCAGCGTCCCGCCATGCACAACACGGCTCTGATGGTACATCGGGAATGGGCCGTCATGCGCCGGGCGATGACGCTGCTAGGGCAGCAATTCAAAGGGGCTCTGCTGAGGTGGCTAGGGATGACGCCAGCCAACATGCTTCGTTTGGCGCTGCTGGCCAAACTGCCGACAAACGCAATCAAAAAACCCGACGCGACGTCGATCAGTGAGTAGAGTTGGCTTTGACGTTCTTCTCGATCACAGCGCTTAACTCTTGATCTGCCGTCCCGCTTTCCAACTGCTGCTGATGGTCCCGAAAGGCATAAAGCCCCCCGAAAATCGCGACGGCAATCAATATCAACGGCACGACAATCATGACCGCCGTGGCAATCTTCCGCTGCCACGCAACGGCCTGCTGGGTCTTCATAAAGGTTGGGATGCGGTCATACTCCAGCGCCATCAGCGCTTCGGCCTTCGACCCACGGAAGCCATCCTCGCGCAAGGTTGCATTCTCAGCAGTCAACTTCTCAACCTGAGCCTTGAGTTGGGCGATTTCGTGCTCGTTATCCATGGCACCAAGTTACGTCAAAAGAGAACAAAACTCAAACAAATTGACGATTGGTTTGCTGCCAGAAGCAGGGCGGAAAGCCTTGCAGACTGATTGCGATAATGCAGAATACGAGCTTTGATGCTATCGCTGCTTGTGTTGACCAAGAGTTGCCACGAACTTTGTAATGGGACCGCAATGGGTGTATAGTATGACCTATGGCGCATGAACTCGATGACATACGGGCTCAAACCGATTGCCCTGTCTGTGGTGGCGAACTCAACGTCACCTATAAAACTATGCGCCTAGGGCGGACAGTGGAGTGCCCGACCTGCGGTGAAACGATCCGCCCCATCGACGACACGCCCATCGGGAAAATTCAAAAGCTGATCGACGAGGCATAGTTCGACAGCGTCAGTAAAGCAGCATCTGCCGAGGTGCCGATGGACGGCCAGACTCGGTAGAAGGTGGTCCTAACCGACCGGTGCTAGATTTCTGATTATCATGCCAGGTCAGGTCACAAACCCAGTTCAATGGTTTTCTCAGGGACATGGGTCAACGCAGACTTCTGACCGACCTCGGGCTTAGCGCGTTCTCCCCGCAACGTCGCAATATCTATCGCGAATTGATCAGCCCGATCGGCCGTTGAACTGGGTGAAGGGGATTTGCGAAGGCCTCCAGGCGCAGACGATTGCGATGGACTCGCCGATGCCCCCACATGATCGAGGGCACTGGCCTTGTCTCCGGGATTGGCCTGAATGGACCGGAGCAACGCGTCGCGATCATTTGTATAGATCGTGAGATCGTCACGCACGCGGGTAGCCATCACATGCGTCAGTCGCTGGTTTGACAAGTGGCGCTCGGCCGAATGCATGACGCCGATGCCTTGATCGGTGGTCATGCCTTGCGCCTGGTGCATGTTGATCGCATAGGCAAGCCCAAGGCGGGACAGCATCCGGTCGCCCTGGGCCAGCACCATGTTCACACCCTCACTTGTGCGAACCTCCACACCCTCACGTGTGATGGCGACCACATCGGCCGAGGCGGAATTGAACAGGCCTCGCGCCTTATCATTGGCGGTCCAGCGAATGCGGTCGCCTTCATGAAGGCGCAAGGTCTCGCGTTCGGACAGAGCCAGGTGGTCCCGCTTGTCATTGGGATCAAGGCGATCCGGCCGGAACCGGACCCGCTTGCCCTCCGCGTCACGGAGGCTGACGACGCCCTTGGCTGAAACGCCAACCACATCATAGGTTCCGCGCTCAAGCCCGGCGGGGCGGTCTCGGCCGATCACTTCCAGAACCTGGCCGCTTCGGTAATGGCTGGCATAGCGCATTTCCTCGCGGGTGAGATTGACGCTTTCCAGACGCGAAAGGGCAAGGCCTTCACCGCGCAAGCTGCCTTCGGCCTTGAGCCCATCCTGAACGAGCGCATTGAGATGAGCGCGGGTCCCACGGCCCGAGGCATAGAGTGCGGTCTTTTCCCGGTCCTCGGCCGACAGTTCCAGCCATTTGCGGGCTGCAGCCTCCCGAAAATCCGCGCCTGTCGTGACCACCCGTTCGCCCAAAACCTCGAAAGCAGCCTTGAAATGGCCACCGCGCGTTAAAGATGCCACCGCCTTCATATGATCAGTACGTTGGCGGTGGCTGACATCGAGTTCCGCCATCGCGGGCCTGTGCTGCTGGATCAGGGTGAAGGCCTTGCCGGCATCAATCGGTTGCAACTGGGCGCGGTCCCCGATCATCACCAAGCGATCGACCCCCAGGCGATTGGCAATGGCCACGAGGTCATTCATCGGCTTGTTTGCCACCAGCGACGCCTCGTCGAGCACCAGCACGGTATCCGATAGGGCGGCGCGCGAAGCAGCGAAGGCCTCGCCTTGCCCAGCCAAGGCAGCGCGCAGATGCTGGTTCACGAAGGAAGAAACCGTCTGCGCCTCAATCCCCGCATCGCTTTTCAGCATCTCGACCATGGTATTGGCCTGCGCCAATCCCAGAACCTGACGGCCTCCGCTTTTGGCGGTCTCGGCGATCGCGGAGATGAGCGTGGTTTTGCCCGCACCCGCAACGCCCTGGATGACCACAGTGCGGTCGCTGCTGGACAGGGCCAGAATGCCGGCATCCAACTGCTCCCCGCTCAAGGGACAATCGCCAGAATGCTCCTGCAATCGCGTGGCGGCATCGCCCGCCGTCAGCACCGGGCCGGCGATCCCCCGACCAGCGTCGATCCCCTCAAGGAGGCGGCGCTCCTCCGCGATATGATCAGATGTCGTGACGTGGGTTACATTTCGATCCGGGCGACCCGATGTCCCGAAAACCAACTGGCCCTTGTCGGCCAGAACACGAACTCGCGCCTCGACGGCCTCTATGGTCACCCCCTTGATGCCCAGATCAAGCGCCGTTCGGGAGAGTTCATGGATCGGAAAGGCTGCCTCGCGTTGGCCCAGGATGCGGATCGCTGAAGCCACCGCCATTTCCATACCGATCTCGGTCGCCGACAAGGGCAACCGCGCCATGCCGCTGGTCACTAAGGGGTCACCGGGCTTCAGCCACTCCCGAAATCCTTCTGCCCATTGGGCTGCGACAGTTGCGATCTGCCGCAGGGCGTCAAAGGCGGTCTGCTTTTGTGAACCTTGCGCTGCCCGCGCTTCGGCCTCGGCAACCACCGCCTTTCCGTCAAACCCCAGCGCCGCCGCACGCTCCCCCCATTCCGCGCGAAGGCCATCGCGATCCTCAAGGTCGAGCTTGGCATCGCGGGTGCGAATGACGAGCGCATCGCGGCCCTGCGGGGTTGTAATGCCGACTTCGGCGGCCTTCGCCAGAACGTCTTCGCGCCGCTGGCTGAACGCCGTCAGGACGGGCTTGGGCACGCCCTCGATCTCGAACTGGCCGTGTTTACCCGTCTGCCGTGTTTGATAGCCAAGGTCTTCGACCATGGTCCGCAAGGCGGCGTGATAGACGCTGCCGATCAGCGAATTATTCTTCCAAAGCTCGTCGTTGAATAGCGCCTGCCAGTTGCCCGCGACCTTGGTGAGATTGGCGACCACCACATGGATGTGGGCCTGCGGATCGAGCTTGCGGCTCGTGTCGTGTTGGAACAGGGCATAGGTCAGATGGCCGGTGCGAAGGGGATCACCCTTGGGGTTGTCGACATAGGTCCGGCCTTCGGCAAAGCTCTTCTCGACCCAGCCCATCGTCTGGCGAACCGCTTGCATATGGGCCGCAAGCAGACGCTCATCGCCAGCGACATAGGCCAACACACTGGCTGACTTGGGCATCGAGAAGGTCAGGTCGAGCCCCGCGCGTCGCCGTTCAGGATCGCCGATCTGTTCGCCGTCGGGCAGCTTGCCTTTGAGGAGATCCTCGAAGACCTGTTTTTCCACCTCGCCGGACAGGCCAAGTTCAGCCGCTCCCCGGCCGCCCCAGCCACTTATTTCACTGGCGTGCTCGCCGACATAATAGTCGTCCTTGGCGAAATAGTTGGCGGCACCGCCTGCCGAGCGAACCGAGGCAACCGACAGCACCGGTCAGAACCCCATATCCATGTCGTCACCGAGGTCGGGCGTCGGGTCGCGATCCACTTGGGCCGGGCGGTGGCTGTGCCTTTCGGCAGGGTCAGTGAAGGACTGGCCTGTGCGTTCCTCGATGGTGATCTGCTGTTCGCGGCGCTGGGGTGATGAGGGGCCGTTGGACTTGGATCCAGATGTCAGATCCTCCTTGCCCTTGTCATCACGAGCCGTGCCCGAACTCTCACGCGCCCTTGGCGACCTCGAACCACGCAGGCTGTCGCGAAGACTGCTACTATCGCTGGAGGCTGTCGGGGCATCGTCATCGGTCTTTGTCGGGGATTTCCCGTCAGCGCGCGTGTCCGCCTGAGCCTCTGCAGAGGTCAATTCACGCGGATCGGCAACGTCAGGTGCCGGGCGCTCTGCTTCCGCATCCGGCTCACTCGTCGCCGATTCCGGCTCGGCCATGGCCTGTTCGCCCGCACCGACGACGGGCGCCGGCCCACCATCGGCGCCCGCGTCCGTTGCCTCGTCATCCCCGCCGCCTCGGGGGACATAAGCAGCCAGTTGCATGTCGGTCTTGCGCAGGAAAGGTTCAGCAATCTTGGGATAATCACGCCAGAGGAGGCGGATACGAGCTGCCGGAAAGCCTTCAGGAAACTTCACATAGCCGTGGAGCGACGGCAGGTTCATGATGTCATCCGGGATGACCAGCGGTTTGACCTCGGTGCGCGGCGTGATGGTGGCCGCATCACGCGATCGGCTCGCGCCAATGGAATAGGCCTCGTCCGTCTCGCGTACTTCACGGAAACCGATGAAATTCGAGCAGACTTCGGCGGTGTTCTTGTCGGCGGTGGCGAGGATCAGCTTGGTGCGGGCCAGCGAGGCCAGATTGATCGCGCCTTCCTCGCCATAGGTTTCAGCGAGCTTGTCGAAGCTGTGCATCCCAAGCACGAAGGCTCCTCCAAAGCCGCGGGCGGTCTGCAAGCCATGCTCGATCGCCGGCATCCGGTGGAGCGCGTGAACCTCGTCGAAGAGATACCACATCCGCAGATCGCGGGTGCGCGGCATTCCCATCAGCGCATTGACCGCCAGATCCATCCAGAGCGTGAGCAGCGCGCGGTTGAGCGTTAGATCGGTATGGGTCGAGGTGATGAACAGGATCGAGCCCGGAACCGGCTCTTCCTGCACCCATCGTCGGATCGAAAAAGGCGCAGCGCCACCCACCACGGGGTCGGGAAGGAAGCGGATGGCCTGAGCATTGGTGTTGAAGACCGCGCGGATCGATTCAGCCATGCGCGCCGCCTCGACCGCTGTTAGCGGACTGGCGATGGTATTGGCGAGCTTGGCATGGACCGCCTTGAGGTCGGCCGACATGAGGTGATGGGCGATGGCCCCATTGGTGGTCTCGCCCGAGGCCGCGAGCTTCACGCACATTTCGACAAAGAGCGTGCGCGCCGCCATGGCCCAGAAGGGCTCGGCATTGCCGCCGTCGCTGGGGATCAGCGCAGCCGCCGCCGAGATGTAATCCGCGTAGTTCTGGCAGTCGTTGAAGATGGTCCAGGGCGGGCAGCGCTGGTCCATGGGGTTGAGGATGTGGTCGCGCCCTTCCTCATAGAAGGCCTCGACGAAGGCGCCGGTGAGGTCGAAGACCACGCAGCGCTGGCCCCGCTCGCGCGCCTCGGTCACCAGCTTGCGAAGCTGCGTCGTCTTGCCCGCGCCGGTGGTGCCGATCAGCATGGCGTGGGTCTGTTCGAGCCGCCAGGGATAGGCGATGCCCGCCATGGCGTAGGGCACGTGCAGCCCCAGCGCGACACGCTCGGCGATGGTGGCCGCAGCGACACGTTCCGCCACCATTGTCGGGTGACGCTCGGCCAGTTCGAGGGCGAATTCAGCAGCGTTGTGAGCCTCGATTTCGCCCGCGAGCACCTCAGCGCTGACCAGCATCGCGCCGCGCTCGTGCCGCTCCTTGAGGATGTCGACGCCGATCTTCTGCGACAGGCGGACGAACCAGGTTGCCAGTGGGCCGCTGAAGAAGAGCGAACCGGCCAGAGCCACGACCATACAGCGGACGAATTTGGTCCAGGCCTGCGCGACATCGGGATAGTCGGGCACATCGCCGATGGTCATAGGTACGATGCTGTCGTCCGGCAGCGTCAAATTGACTCTATGGCCGGGATCGAGATCGACCAGATCCCAGAGGTCCGCAAAGATCCGCATCTCGACGAGTTGCACCTCATGCTCTCGCATCAGCAGCGCCAAGAGCAGGATAAGCAATAGGCTGAAGCTGAGAACCGCGGCCAGGATCGGCCAGCGCAAGCCCTCCATCATCATCATGTAGCGCAGCCGAATGAGCTGCGATCCACGGGTGAAGGCCCCGACGTTGCGGACGATCTCGCCGCGCGCCGATTCATGCTCGACCGCAACGGGGCGCCGGTCGAACCGGATGTCCCCGTCACGCGGCATGGTATTTTTTCGCGTGTTCGATGGCGAGATCTAGCAGGCGGTCGGCATCCTCGGGTGCGGCCTTCTGGACCAACGTGTCGAGCGCCAGGCTGCTGAATTCCAGGATGGTCACCAGTCGCGCGAAATCGAGCCCTTGGCTCCGCTCAGCGAAGGGCAAGGCGATGTTGACGAGGTTGCGGATCGTCTCGGAAAACGACGTCCCTTGCTTCTCGGCAAGGGCCTGAATGCGTTCAGCCTGACGGGTTGTCAGGCTCACGCCGTTTTGAATGTAGTCGGCCATTCTGCACCTCATTGGGCAGTGGCCTGATCCAGTTATCGCTTGGGCAACTTACTCGTGAAAGAGATGAATAACAAGGCATTCGGGCGTATTGCCGATCTTCAGGCACAGCAACGTGGTGCATCACAATGCATCAAGAAATTTGTACCTATAGAATGGGTTAGAGGTGTAATGTATCCCCATGCATGGATTGCGCCGCCTAGGGCGTTATCTGCATCCCGATGCATCCAGTGCTGCATCGATGCAGCAGGATGTATGAGCGCATAACATCATGATAAAGTTGCCTATATTGATGTAAGGCGTCGCAGGGAATTTTGCGGTTAACCCGCGTAGGGTGTGCTGTCAATCAGGAACTTTTGGGTTTCAGATTGAAATGCGCCGCACTGAAGAAAACAACGTAAAAACGGGTTCCTGTGCAGTACAGCCATGCTCGATAAGGAGTGGGCTCGCCCAACGGAAGTTTGAATTTTATTCCGATTTTGGAGACCAAATAGCTAAGGTGAAGGCCCCTTGGGATTGGGCTGAGACAGCCCGCTTCAGTTGCCTTCACCGCATAGGCGTGACAGTCAGATGGGAATGCGTATCGCCCCCAATCCGGTCATTCCAGAGGAAATTGGGCCTCACCAGCACTTGCCTTGGGTTCACCTGCCGCAATGACGGCAGGTGAACGGGGGCGGCCCGCCTGTGTTACGAATGGCTGCCGCCCGCCGCCTGGGCGCGGAATGGGCGAAGTCAGGACGGCACGACCGTATGGGCCGTGATCGAATAGCCGAAAGGATCACGGAACGCGAAGTAGCGGCCAAAAGGCCCATCCTTCGGCGAAAATTCGATCTGGATGCCTTGCTCTGCCAGATGAGCATGAAGCGCGTCCGCATCATCGCAACCGAACCAAAGCGCGATGCCCCAGCCCAACTTGTCGGTCGCTTCCAGATTCACCATGGGCTGGCGAACGGCAAACGGGACCGGCTTGGTATCGAACACAAAGGCGCCGGGTGGGCTCCGGGGCGCGAGCGTAAGCCCGACAACTTCGGTATAGAATGTCCGCGCCGCCTCGATGTCTTCAACCTGGATACCAATGAAATCGGGGCCGATCAGATGGGGCATGTTGGGGTTTCCTTCCTTAACGGGATTTGATAATATCAGCGCACTGATATTATATAAGGGCCCTTATATGTCAAGGCGGGTGTGCGAATGAAAGATCCTTATGCGACGATCGGCTTTGCGCTGAAACAGGCGCAGCAGGCGCTCAGGACCCGCATGGATGCCGAACTGCGCAAGATCGCCCTGACCACACCGCAATATGCGGTGCTCGCCTATCTCAAGGTCGAGCCGGGCGCCTCGAATGCTGCGCTGGCGCGCCAAGCCTTCGTTACGCCTCAAACCATGCAGGCGATCCTGGTCACACTCGAAAAGTCCGGCTTCATCCAGCGAACGCCTCATCCAGACCACGGGCGCATGCAGAAGACCGAACTGACACCTTCTGGCGCCCATGCCTTGAATGCCGCATCCGCGATTGTTGCCGATGTCGAGGCGCTCCTCGTCGATGCCGCGTTCCCTCTCGATCCCCAGCTTGTCGCTACGACCCTGATGCGGCTGGCCAATGCCCTTCGGTAGCGGTGGCTGGCAGACATGAAGCGGGAGAGGCTACAAGTCCCGACCTAGGACAAAACCGCTTTTGCTGTGCACGACAGTATCCGCTGTCGGAAGCGGTCGTTGGTTCATGCTTCCCTTGCTCCTCAGCGAGGGCTGGAAAATATGCCAGATGCCTCGACCAGATGCCGGAATACCGCATCGATGCGAGGGGCGTGGCGCAAATCCTCATGGGCCACCACCCATGTGTCGAGGCTAGCGATTGTGATCTGCGGTAGCATGCGCACCAGTTCGCGCATTCCCACTGGCACCTGCACCACGCCAATGCCGAGACCTGCGCGCACCGCAGCCAGTTGCGCCGGATGACTGTCTGTCCGGATGGCAAACGCAACGGGGTGACCCACCAGTTTCGCCATATGTGCAGCAAGGCTCAAATCCGATGCCGCACGGTCAGGACCGATCAAGCGATGATTGGCCAGATCCTGAAGGCTGGTCGGCGTGCCATGGTGCCGAATATAGACGGGGGAGGCGAAAAACCCCAAGTCTATGCGTCCGATATGCTGCGCACGCAGCGCCCCCTGGCTTGGCCGGACCATGCGGATGGCGATGTCGGCTTCCTGATGCAGCAGATCGGCCGTCTGGTTGCTCAGCGCCAATTCGATCTCCAGCGCGGGATGGTGGGCCAGCAAGGGGGCAAGGACCGCTGGCAACACCTCGATCCCGATAAACTCGGACACGCTGAGCCTGACCGTTCCCGCGATTTGTCCGGCCGGACTGTTGGCTGCGCGGCCAAAGGCTGCGGCGGCAAATGCCATACGCCGCGCCGGTTCGGCCAAGACCAGCGCCTGATCGGTTGGCACCATGCCGCCGGCAGCGCGGACGAAGAGCGCCTGTCCCAGCGATCGCTCCAACGCTTCGATGCGTGCGCGCACGGTGGGCTGCGCCAACCCCAAGGTCCGACCTGCGGCTGACAGGCTGCCACCCTCCAGAACGGCGAGGAAGGCTTGATGATTGTCCCAGTCTAGCGGGCGAGTGCTCATTAAAAACATATGAGCGACTCATCATATCCTGTCAATTTTCGTCATGCATTTCCGCGTCTAATGCTTCCTTCAGCAACAAGGGAGCTGATCCATGACCAATACGATCCTGATTTTAGGCGCGACCGGCGGCATTGGCGGCACGATGGGCCGCACCATGCTGGCACGGGGCTGGACTGTCCTTGCTTTGGCGCGCGATGCGGAAAGGGCAGCACTAAACTGGCGTGGCACAAGTCAGCCGCAGTGGATTGCCGGTGATGCACTGAACGTGGAGGATGTTGTCACCGCTGCAAGGGGCGCTTCGGCGATCTTTCACGGCGTCAACCCGCAGGGCTATCGCCATTGGGACAAGCTGGTGCTGCCCATGCTCGACGCCAGTTTGCAAGCCGCCCGACAGCATGGTGCCCGCCTTTTGCTGCCCGGTACGGTCTACAATTTTGATGCGGCGGCTACTCCGCTCATCACTGAAACCACGCCCCAGCATCCCCGTGGGTCCAAGGGCGCCATCCGCGCCGAAATGGAGCGCCGCATCACCGCCGCCGCATCCGAGGTTACCAGCCTGATCCTGCGAGCGGGTGATTTCTTCGGCCCCGATGCCAAGCAGAGTTGGTTCACCCAAGCCATGGCCAAACAACCTCTGCAACGCATCATCAATCCGGGAAAGCCAGGTGTAGGCCACAGCTGGGCCTATCTACCCGATTTAGCCGAAACTTTCGCGCAGTTGCTGGAATTACCGGAAGGCGTTCTGGCGCGCGCCGAACGTCTGCAATTTGCTGGCTTCTGGGATCATGACGGTCGGCAGATGGCACGCCTGCTCCGCGAAGCCGTGGGCGATCCCGCTCTGCCCGAACGATCCTTTCCGTGGTGGTTTATGCGCCTTGCCGCGCCCTTTGGCGGGTTCCCACGCGAGGTGGTCGAGGTCGCCCCCTTCTGGCGCCATCCGATGCGTCTCGACAATGGAAGGTTGATTTGTATGAAGACCCCGATGTCAAGAGTGCAAATGATCCCCCCGCTATCACTCGCGTGATAACAATCATGCTGCCAAGCGACTATTGATCCGCTATAAAAAGTTGTGTTTGCACGCGAATG
>Ga0075011_10000089_pt1 | contig 45050 bp, 35 predicted proteins | sample TARM_MetaG_T_14_FD_72354 | JGI IMG/M metagenome (GOLD analysis project Ga0075011, IMG submission 72354) | Freshwater microbial communities from Pennsylvania, USA, analyzing microbe dynamics in response to fracking - TARM_MetaG_T_14 | ecosystem: Environmental > Aquatic > Freshwater > River...
TGACAATCGAGATCGAACTTGGTTGTACTGGTGGTGAAGAAGATGGCGTTGATAACTCTGATATGGACGCATCTGAACTTTACACTTCTCCTGAAGATGTTGCATACGCTTACGAGAAACTAAGTGCAGTTAGCCACCGTTTCACTATTGCTGCGTCTTTCGGTAACGTACACGGTGTATACCAGTCTGGTAACGTTGTTCTTACTCCGACTATCCTACGTGATTCTCAAGCGCACGTTTCAGAGAAGTTTGGCCTTCCAGCTAACTCTCTAAACTTCGTATTCCACGGTGGTTCTGGTTCTTCTGAAGAAGAAATCAAAGAGTCTATCGGCTACGGTGTAATCAAAATGAACATCGATACTGATACACAGTGGGCAACTTGGGACGGTATCCGTCAGTACGAAGCTGAAAACCATGACTTCCTACAAGGTCAAATTGGTAACCCAACTGGTGAATCAGCACCGAACAAGAAATACTACGATCCACGCGTATGGCTACGTGCTGGTCAAGCTTCTATGGTTAAGCGTCTTGAGCAAGCATTTGCTGACCTTAACGCAGTAGACGTACTGTAATTTCTTCAGATTTCTGAATAAATAGATAGTTTGAAAGCCCGCTCAGCAGAGCGGGCTTTTTTATTTCTTAGTTACTAGAAATAAACGCTATTTCTTTTAAAGCACTGGCAGATCGTCTAATTATTGCTTAATCTGATACATGGCTCGTCAGAGCGGCCAGCCTTTTGATTTTAGTTTGCAAAAAACTGACTTTGCAATTGGTTAGGTGTTGTATAAGGTGCACGGCGAGCAGAATAAAGGCTATGTAGTGTTTACACCTATAATGCTCTGTGGGTAAATAAGTCGGTGGAATAATAATTAAGAGTCTTAGAGGATAAAAAGTATGGCTGGTGAATCGTTAGATGTAGAAGCCCCAATTGCAGATAGTATTAATAAAATGAGCGGGTGGATTCATGATAATTCGGATCTGTTGATTCAGTATGGGGTCAACATCGTTTCAGCAATTCTTATTTTATTTATTGGTAATATCATCGTTAAGATGGTCGCTGGCAGTGTTGCTAAGCTATTACACAAGAAAGAAATGGATAAAGCGGTTGTTGAGTTCATTCATGGCTTAGTACGCTACGTTCTGTTTGTGATTGTTTTAATCGCTGCTTTGAGTCGTGTCGGTGTTGAAACCACTTCGGTTGTTGCGGTCATCGGTGCTGCTGGTTTAGCGATTGGCCTGGCTCTACAGGGTTCATTGTCAAACTTTGCGGCAGGTGTATTGATTGTTGGATTCCGTCCTTTTAAATCAGGTGATTATGTTGAAGTCGCTGGCGTGGCTGGTTCAGTTGAAGCGATTCAAATTTTCCAGACAGTGTTGAAAACGCCTGACAATAAAATGGTTGTTGTCCCTAATGGTGCAATTATCGGTGGTTCAATCGTGAACTATTCTCGTCATTCAACTCGTCGTATTGATTTAGTTATTGGGGTTTCATACAGCGCTGATCTTAAGCTCACTAAGAAAGTGATTCGCGAAACTCTGGAAAAAGATTCTCGTATTCTAAAAGATCCAGATATGACGATTGGAGTGGTTGCTCTCGCGGACTCATCGGTTAATTTTGTGGTTCGTCCTTGGGTTAAAACAGCAGATTATTGGGATGTTTACTTTGACTCAATGCAGGGAATCAAAGAAGCATTAGATGAAAACGGTATTGAAATTCCATTCCCACAAATGGATGTTCATCTCAATAAAGTTGAGAGTTAAACCGGAAAAGCCCCTTCAGTTTAGAAGGGGCTTTTTTATTACAGATATTGCTCAGTTAAAGATGCGGCAATAGCAAACATGATACAACCGACGATGACATCGATAGCTTTCGTCACCTTGGGCTGTGAGAGGAATGGCGCTAATTTGGCGGCGCCAATAGAGAGTGAGTAAAACCAGACAAAAGAAGCCATTATTGTACCGACAGCGAACGATACTCTCTCATCACCTTCAAATTGTCCGCCGATAGAGCCCAGTATAACGATGGTGTCCAGATACAGGTGTGGGTTTAAGACGGTTACAGCCAAAGTACCAAGTATCACGGCCTTTCTTCCTCGACCGGTTTGGAAAGTGGTATTTCCTTCACCCATTTCGCTTACCATTGCACTTCTGATTGAACTATACCCATAGTAGAGTAGAAAAAGGATGCCTCCCACTGTTACACCCGTCAGTAGTTGTTCATTTGAAGCGAGTAGAGCGCCTCCGCCAAAGATTCCCAAACAGATATAAAAGACGTCAAGAAAGCTACATAACGTGGCTGTTGTAAGGTGGTGGTTACGTTTAATACCCTGATTAAGAACATAGGCATTCTGTGCGCCAATCGGGATAATCGTTGCCGCTCCAAAGCTAAATCCCTGTAGCAATATCCATAAACTCATAACGGTTCCTGAATTAATTATTTGCGTTAAAGATAAGCTGTGGATGAATAGAAATAAAACTAATAATATTAATAGAGTATAAGTTTTGCTTATGAGGGTGTAATGAGAGGATTAGATTATCGTTGGCTGGAAGCATTGGATGAAATTATTGCTCAGCGAAGTTTTGAGAAAGCCGCGGACGTGTTATGTGTTTCACAATCTGCGGTATCACAGCGGATAAAGCAGCTGGAAAAGTGGCTAGCTCAGCCAGTCCTTGTCCGTGAGAACCCACCAAGCATTACGCCTGCCGGACAGAAGTTGCTTGGTTTATACCGGCAAGTCTGTGCTCTGGAGCAAGACATTTTGCCTGAAGTCAGCAATGATGATGGAGATAAGCCAGTATCGGTTTCCATTGCGACTAACGCCGACAGTCTGGCAACCTGGCTTTTACCGGCTATTACTTCTGTCATGCAGCAAACGAACCTGGAAATTCATTTAGTGGTGGACGACGAGCGTCGGACATTAGATAAACTCAAAAAAGGTGAAGTCATCGGTGCTATCAGTCAGTCTGATAAAGCTTTACCTGGTTGTCATTCTACCCTATTAGGAGACATGCCTTATCTATGTGTTGCTACTCCCTGTTTTTATCAACGGTACTTTGCACAAGGGGTTAGTATCGACTCTTTTCAGCAAGCGCCAGCGGTTTCTTTCGATCGGCATGATTTTGTCAATGAACGTTTTGTTTTTGATAATTTTGGTTATCAAATGACCAGTAATGTAAAACATACAGTCGCAAGTTCTGAGGCGTGTGTTAAAGCGGCTCTGGCTGGTTTTGGTTACTGTATGATCCCCAAAGTGCAGATAGAAAAAGAGCTAGCACAGAGAGAGCTGATTGATATATGCCCAGGTTTGTATATTGATCAGCAACTTTATTGGCACCATTGGCAACTGGAAACGGGGATTCTGAAGAAGATATCACAAGCGATTGTAAGTTACGCAAATCAGGTATTGCGTTGATAATGCGTGTAAAAATTGTGTGATTTTCAAATATAAGTAATAGAAGAGAATGCTTTTTAACCTATTATGTAACCATAGTTTCTGTTAATAGGTCGATAAGATGAACAAATTGTTTAGTGTATTAGTTGCGGTGTTGTTACTAAGTACTTCTTTTATTGCTCAGGCTAATGAAATGAATTTCCCCCACCTGTCTACCTCCGGTTATGGTGAGGTCGTGGCCACGCCTGATATGGCTAAATTTTCTGTTCGGGTGGTTGAAATAACCATGAGCGCCGAACAGGCGAAAGAAAAAGTGGATGATGTTGTCACCGCATTTATTAAACGTTTAAATGAGGCTGGGGTGAGCGATGATGACATTGTTAGCTCCAATTTGTACCTCACTCCTCAGTATCATTACCCTAAAGAAGGTAAGCCAGAGTTAGTTGGGTACCGGGCTACACGTAGTGTTGCTGTTGAAGTGGATGAGCTCGCTAACCTCAATCAATATCTTGATATCGCACTGGAAGAGAATATTAATCAAATTGATGACATTCAGCTCAAGGTTCGGGATGAGGAAAAGTATCAACAACAAGCCAGAATGGCGGCGATAAAAGACGCAATGCAAAAGGCACAGTCTTTAGCATCAGGCTTTGGTCGAAAACTGGATGGTGTATGGCGTATTGATTACAACGCTCGCCAGGTTCGCCCTGTTATGATGAAAGCGAGCGCCTTTAGTGAAGATTCAGCTGTTAATAAAAGCTATCAGGATTCAACCATTACAATCACTGACAGTGTTGCAGTTATATACAAACTTGATTGAAACTTTGTCCACCGAATCAATGATTAAATATTCAGGCGTTTAATAATTATCTATAACTATATGATTAATAATGTAAATAAATGCGATGTGTAACATGGATTTTTAATGTTAGCTTGTTAAATAATCGCTAGTTTTTTATTCAGTTAATGGGTAATGATGCTATAATGCTCGCCTTTTCTTGGGCAGTGTGCGTTAAATTTTTATGAGATATTCAAAGATTATTGCTGTATTTCTCATAATATGCGCGGTTCTTACATCTGGTATTTTTGCCTATTTTCTTCACCGTTATAATCAGGTTCAGATAAACAGCAATCAAAGCTCAATTCAGGAAGCTATAAAGCAGCTTGAATACAGTAAAAATGAGTCCGTTTTTATTCGCGATCAGCTGTTTTCTACTATCTCCCTTTTCATTCAAAGCAGTCAGACCCATGACTATGTCACCAAGATGAATGAGACAACAAAAGCTCGCTTTGAGAATGCACTAACTGATGTGATTAAAGGTCAGAAGCTGTTTGTTGGGGTTGGCTTAGTTGATAATCAGGGGCTGGAGAAAGTTTATATTGAATATAATCCCCGTACTGATGAGGTTAGCCGGGCAGAGCAGGCTAAGGATCTATCTCAGCATGCGCTGTTTAATTACGCCCAGACTTTGAAGAAAGGTGAAATTGGCATCTGGGGCGAAGAATTTGAAATTTCTCCTGATAATTTCGTTAAGCCTCATAGTCCAATGATTCAGGTTATTTCACCGGTAACCGTGGCGGACAAGCGCTATGGATATATGCTGGTTTCTGTTGATATCTCAACTTTGGTTGAGAAGCTGAACTATTCACCTAAGGTCGATCTGACTCCCTCGATAATTGGCAAAAATGGATTTTTAATTCAGGGGAATAGCGCAATACCATTTGATAGTGATCTTACTAACTTGTATAACGGTTTTTACTTTCCTGGGATCTTCCCCCAAACCTGGCAAGAAATGCAAACGGGTAATAGTTATTATGTCAACGAAGACGAGAATTTGATCGTCTTTAAGCCGCTTGAAAACTTTTTCGGTAAATCTGTTCTATTGGTTATCCGATTTACACCGAAGCAACTGTCTGATCGGGCAAGCTATGAATTAAATGATGTGGTGAAAGAAGGTTTTTTCTTCTTTTTGGTTATGCTGATTTTTGCATTGCCAACGGTATCAATGTTCCTGCATTACTATCATCGTAATATCGAAAGTAAACTGGCTAGGGCTGCCTTAGATGGTATGACTGCGGTAATGATTTCTGATAAGTCACACCGAGTTATAATGGTGAACAAAGAGTTTGAGAAAACGGTTGGTTTATTAAGTTCAGAGATTCAAGGGTATAACGCGTTAAAAACTTTGCTTAGCCACAATGGCGTAGAGTATATCCAGAAAGTGCTAGAGCAAATAACGGAAAGCCATTTTTGGGAAGGTGAAGTTGAGTGTGTTACTCCGGACGGTGATCTTCTCACAACGATAATGCGAATTCAGGCCATTGTTGAAGCAGGTAAAGTGAGTTATTACATCACATCGTTGGTTGATATATCGGAACGCAAAGAGCTCGAGAATAAACTAAGAGAGTTGAGTGAAAAAGATTCCTTAACCCACTTATGGAACCGGCGTAAATTTGAACGTGAACTGGTTCATCAAACTCAGTTGATTGAGCGTTACCCTTATGACTTTTCCGTAAGCTTGTGCCTGATTGATATTGATTACTTTAAACGTATCAATGATGAACAGGGGCACGATGAAGGCGATAAAGTGATCATAAGAGTGGCTTCATCACTATCTGAAGCATTACGTACCACAGATTTTGTTGCGCGTATTGGTGGTGAGGAGTTCGCTATTATTATGCCTCATACCAGTGTTGAAGAAGCAAGCATGGTGGTAGAGCGTCTACGAAGTAGAATTGAGTTAGACCAAAGTCTACCTGTCACCATTAGTGCCGGGATTTCTGACCTGTCCAGAGACAGCACTCGCTCATATAAATGCGCAGATATTGCCCTGTATGAGTCAAAAACTTTGGGTCGAAATCAAGTTTCTATCTGTTATACCACTGATGAAGTTGCCTGACGTCACACTTTTCTTACACCTAGACTAAGGTCTAATTTTATTTTTTACTTGAGCTAAACTGTACAATAAGTAAACTGTTGTTCTTTTCATCAGTAGTGATCCGATTTTCCACTTTATGGTCATTTACTCTGCTCTGGTGGGGTAAAGGAACGGAAATCAAGCACTCTGGGCAACATGAGGCAGGGTATGGTTAATCATTTTCTAGTGAGGCTAACTATCAGCTTATTGGTGGTGCTAGGAATAAAATTAAGCGCGCTTTATTTTCTTCCTATGGTGTTATTACTTAATACCCACCATAAAGAGTTTTTTGGCTGGTAATCCAAAAAGAGTTGTTCGCTTTCAAAAAGCAGACATAAAAAAACCAGAGCGCATTGCTCTGGTTTTTTGTATCAGGTGTTCTATTAATGTCAGTAATTAAAGAACGTGTACAGATGCAGTGTTAGTTGTACCTGAAGCCACAAGAGCACCAGAAACCATAACAACGATATCACCTTTCTTACCAAGGCCTGATTCTAGAGCGATCTCTTTACCTTGACGGTAGAAATCATCAGTGCTCTTGTAAGTCTCAACAACAACTGGCGTAACACCTTTAGTCAGAACAAGCTGTGCCGCTGTTTTAGGGTTAGTTGTTACCGCAATGATGTTTGCTGTTGGGAAGTATTTACGTACTGAACGAGCAGATTTACCCGCTTCTGTTGCTACTACGATAAGTGGCGCAGCTAGTTTCTCAGCAGTGTCTACAGCACCTTTACAAACAGCTTCTGTAATACGTAGGCGTGGGCTGTCAAGACGTGAGCCTAGCTCAGCTTTAAGCGCAGAATCGGTACGACCAGCAATTTGAGCCATGATTGTTACTGCTTCAACTGGGTATTTACCTTTTGCAGTTTCACCAGAAAGCATTACAGCGTCAGTACCGTCCATGATTGCGTTCGCAACGTCACCCGCTTCAGCACGAGTTGGACGAGGGTTTTTGATCATAGAATCAAGCATTTGAGTTGCAGTGATAACAACTTTACGTGCACGGTTACACTTCTCGATCATCATTTTCTGGGCGAAGATGACTTCTTCAGCTGGGATTTCAACACCTAGGTCACCACGAGCAACCATGATGCCGTCAGATAGTTCAAGGATCTCATCAAAATTGTCAACACCTTCTTGGTTTTCAATTTTAGAGATGATTTGAATGTTCTCGCCGCCGTTAGCAGCCAGGATCTCACGGATTTCTTTAACGTCTGAACCTTTACGGATGAAAGATGCAGCAACGAAATCTACGCCTTGCTCACAACCAAACTTAAGGTCGCCTTTATCTTTTTCAGATAGAGCAGGTAGGTTTACAGAAACGCCAGGAAGGTTAACACCTTTGTTTTCGCCCAAAGCGCCGTTGTTTAGTACTTTACATACAACGTCAGTGTCAGTTGTAGAAACAACTTCCATTTCGATTAGGCCATCATCAACAAGGATAGTGTTACCTGCTGTCAGGTCTTTTGCGAAACCTGCGTAAGTCACAGCAACTTTGTCTTTATTACCAACAACTGAAGTATCAGTTGTGAAAGTGAACTCTTGACCAGCAACCAGATCAACGTCATCACCGTTTTCTAGTTTGATAGTACGGATCTCTGGGCCTTTAGTATCCAGAAGAATAGCCAGTTGCTTACCTGTATCTTCCATTACTTTGCGGAAGTTAGCGATACGAGTACCGTGTTCTGCGAAGTCTCCGTGAGAAAAGTTCAGGCGCATTACGTTCATGCCTGCATTAACAAGTTGAGTTAACTTCTCTACAGATTCAGTTTTAGGGCCAATCGTACATACGATTTTGGTCTTTTTCATGGAAGAGTCTCTCCGGTGAATTTTATCAATTTGAAAGTTAATATATAGTTTAAGAATGGTCTCGATGGCGGCAAATTTTTCTCGTCATTACCACATTACACATTCGAGTACTGCACACTCCAAAACTGAAAGTCTTACAACAGGTTTAGTCATTTTATGACCACCCATTATGGGTATTGCTTCACGTTTATGTGATCTACATCACCGCTATTGGTGAAAATTACAAAACTATCACACACTATTCTGTAATTTATTTTCTTTCGGGTACGAATTCTAACACTGAATCAATTCAATATCACTGCTTAAGAATTGTCTTAGGACAAGGTTTTAGCCAGAAATATTAATTTTTCGCATCAAAATAAATGGACATTAATGTTTCGGTTTGAATATAATATCTTTCGATTTGAAACTTAATTTGTATTATTCCAATGTCAAAACGTAATACGCAGCTGAGAAGACACACGATAGTTAATCTGGTCAATCAGATGGGAGAAGTCAGTGTTGAAGAGTTATCTGCGCAGTTTGAAACGTCAGAAGTCACAATCAGAAAGGATTTAGCGTCGCTAGAGCAGAATGGCTTGTTGCTACGTCGTTATGGTGGCGCTATCGCTTTACCAAAAGAAGTTGTGAATGATGAATTGAGCCCGAAAGTTTCAATCCGAAAGGAAAGCCTTGCAAAAGCGGCTTCTAAACTCATTCGTGATCATAACCGCATTGTGATTGATAGCGGCAGCACAACCGCAGCATTAATTAACCAACTGAATGACAAACACGGGTTAATTGTAATGACCAATTCTTTACATGTGGCCAATGCATTAAATGAGTTGGAAAGTGAACCTACCTTATTAATGACCGGCGGTACCTGGGACAACCATTCTGAATCATTTCAGGGCAAAGTCGCTGAGTCGGTTCTTCGTTCTTATGACTTTGATCAGCTGTTTATTGGTGCAGATGGTATTGATTTGGAACGTGGCACTTCAACTTTTAATGAACTTGTTGGCCTTAGTAAGGTGATGGCTGAAGTTTCCCGTGAAGTCATCGTTATGGTCGAGTCAGACAAAGTCGGTCGCAAAATTCCCAACCTGGAACTATCTTGGAACGATATTGATGTGCTGGTGACGGACAAAGAATTGTCTGACGATTATGTTGCAAAAATAGAATCGCATCAGGTCCGGGTCATTCGGGCCTAAACAGGGATACCCTGAAAAAATTTAATCCGTCTCTGCGTTAAGACTGACTGGTCGTTGTAGAGAGTAACAGATAAGAAAATATTGGAGTGTAAACATGTGTGGAATTGTTGGAGCGGTTGCTCAACGTGATGTGGCTGAGATTTTAGTTGAAGGCCTGCGTCGTCTCGAATACCGCGGTTATGACTCAGCTGGTGTTGCGGTTGTCGATGCTGAATCCAACCTGACTCGTGTTCGTCGTTTAGGAAAAGTTCAGGAACTGGCGGATGCGGTTGAGGCTGCACAAGTCACCGGTGGTACAGGTATCGCTCACACTCGCTGGGCAACTCATGGTGTGCCTTCTGAAGAAAATGCTCACCCGCATGTGTCTGGTGATATTGCCGTGGTGCACAATGGTATTATTGAAAACCACGAAGAACTTCGTTCTCTTCTTCAAGAACGCGGTTACGTGTTTGTCTCTCAAACAGACACTGAAGTGATTGCTCACCTAGTCGAATGGGAACTTCGTACTTCTGAGACTCTCGTTGAAGCACTTAAAAAGACAGCTAAGCAATTAGATGGCGCATACGGTACTGTGGTTGTGGATCGTAAAGACCCGAGTCGTATCGTCGTGGCTCGCTCTGGTAGCCCAATTGTTATTGGTCTTGGTATTGGTGAAAACTTCCTGGCATCTGACCAACTGGCTCTTCTTAGTGTGACTCGTCGTTTCATGTATCTGGAAGAAGGTGATGTAGCTGAAATCACTCGTCGCGATGTGACTATTTATGATGAAGCTGGTGCACTGGTTGAGCGTGAAGTGATTGAATCTAACATCGAGCACGATGCGGGTGATAAAGGTCAGTATCGTCACTTTATGCAAAAAGAGATCTTCGAACAACCAATGGCGCTGAAAAGCACGATGGAAGGCCGAATCACTCAAGACTCAGTTATCACTGAAAGCATCGGTGTTAACGCGGTCGAGATCTTAAGCAAAGTTGAACATGTACAGATTATCGCATGTGGTACTTCTTACAACTCTGGTATGGCCGCTCGTTACTGGTTCGAAGATATTGCCGGTGTGAGCTGTGACGTGGAGATAGCTTCTGAGTTCCGCTACCGTAACTTTGTAACTCGTCCAAATAGCTTGTTGATTACACTGTCTCAGTCTGGTGAAACAGCTGATACGCTTGCTGCTCTGCGCATTGCAAAAGAGAAAGGTTACATGGCCGCCATGACGATTTGTAACGTTTCAGGCTCATCACTGGTTCGTGAATCCGATATCGCTTTCATGACTCGTGCTGGTACAGAAATCGGCGTGGCTTCAACAAAAGCATTCACTACTCAGTTAGCGGCAATGTTGATGTTGGTGACTGCGATTGGTAAAGAGCAGGGCCGTATCGGTAAAGAGAAAGAGGCGGAAATTGTCGAAGCAATTCATGCTCTGCCAGTACAAATTGAAAGTGCATTAGCGTTCGACAAGCAAATTGAAGCTCTGGCGGAAGACTTTGCCGACAAACACCACACATTGTTCTTAGGCCGTGGAGAATACTATCCAATTGCAATGGAAGCGGCACTTAAGCTCAAAGAGATCTCATACATTCACGCTGAAGCTTATGCTGCAGGTGAGTTGAAGCATGGTCCTTTAGCTCTGATTGATGCTGATATGCCGGTTGTGGTTATTGCTCCAAACAATGACTTGCTTGAAAAACTAAAATCAAATGTTGAAGAAGTACGTGCTCGCGGCGGCTTGCTTTATGTCTTCGCGGATGAAAAAGCCGGCTTTGAAGCGGATGAGACTCTGAAAATCATTCCAATGCCGCATGTGAGTGAGATTACCGCTCCAATCTTCTACACCGTACCAATGCAGCTACTGTCTTACCATGTTGCATTAATTAAAGGCACTGACGTTGATCAACCTCGCAACCTGGCAAAAGCGGTGACGGTTGAATAATGGTTTGATGACCAATTTTTACTGTTGCCTGATGTCGTTACAGGTTGACACTAAACAGTAAAGATTAACATTGAAAACGTTTTAACCCGGTTGAACTGATAAAAGGTTGACCGGGTTTTTTATTGAAAAAGCAACCTTGTTATTTGTTTCTGGCTCTTTCGTACATAGATTTTGGTGTTCTGCTACTAGGGGGGGGAGTGGCGAAGTCATCACTTCATTTTAAACTTACGTACTAAGTGGTTTGCTTTAATTGTTATTAAAATCAACAATTAATCAATAAATCGTAAGTTTAATAAAAATGCTGTTCGTTATGAAAATGATTCTTATTTGTTTGTTGGCGTGGTAAGGTGAGCGCAATATAGTCAACATTTAACTTACCATTTTACTTATGTATCAACTTGTCGACGCGTCATTCCTTATCGATGGCAAGACCATTCTTTCACCCACTAATCTCACTTTTTTATCGGGCAAAGTAACCACGCTGCTTGGTCATAATGGGTGTGGTAAGTCGACGTTAGTGAAACTTCTCAGTCGTCAAAATTCTCCCACTAGTGGACAAGTTTTATTTAATCAACAACCCGTCTCGTCATTTTCAAACTTAGAGTTCGCTCACCAGGTCGCGTACCTTCCCCAACATCCACCGATAACCGATGGCGTTACGGTGCGTGAGTTAGTTTGTTTCGGCCGTTATCCATGGAAAGGCGCGTTTGGTCGTTATGGGAAAAGTGATTATGACATTGTTGACCAAGCTATTGAGAAAGTGGGGTTAACCCCGTTTGCCGAACGTTTTGTTGCAACACTGTCGGGAGGCGAAAGACAAAGAGCTTGGGTGGCGATGCTACTTGCCCAACAAAGCCAGTGTATTTTGCTCGATGAACCCACATCAGCGCTGGATGTTGCTCATCAACATGAACTGTTGGCTTTGATCCGAGAACTTAATCAAACCATGGGGTTAACGGTGATCATGGTATTGCATGATGTCAACATGGCGGCGAAGTTTAGCGATCACCTTATTGCGCTCCATTCGGGAAAAATCATTGCTTCTGGCTCTCCTCAAGAGCTGATGACACCTGAAACGTTAATGAAAATATACGGTATGGAATTGGCGATCTTTGATCACCCGAACACCGGAAAACCAATCAGTTATATTCCGTAAACAAAAAGGAACCTGTTGTGAAAAAACTCATCTTAATGCTCTCAGCAGTATTAGCATTCAATAGTTACGCCCTCGACATTACCCATGAAATGGGAACAGCCTCTTTTGCAACAACACCAAACAAAGTGGTTGCGTTAGATTGGGTTCTGACTGAAACAGCACTGAGTTTAGGGGTTGAACTTGAAGGGGTTGCAGATACGGAAGGCTATCAGCAATGGGTGGTAAAACCCAGTTTAAACACTGATGTGATAAATGTGGGATCACGCCGTGAGCCAAACTTAGAGCTGCTGACAGAGATTAAGCCTGACGTTATTTTAATTAGCAAGCACATGGCTGCGGCTTATGAGCAACTGAACAAGATTGCTCCGGTGCTGGTTTACAGTGTGTACAGTGAACAGAAACAACCGATAGAGTCAGCAAAATCTATTACGATCTCTTTGGGTAAGCTGTTTGGTAAAGAGCAACAAGCGCAACAAATCATTGCTCAAACAACAGAACGTTTAGAAAACAACGGCAAAAAAATCGCTTCTGCAGGAAAAGCTGATAAACCGCTTCTGTTTGCCCGTTTTATCAACGACAAAACACTTCGCATTCATAGCCAAGGCTCGCTAGCACACGACACCATTAACGCTATGGGGTTAAAGAATGACTGGCAAGAACAAACGAACTTGTGGGGATTTACTACCACAGGGACAGAGAAGTTAGCGGAACATCAAAAGGCTAACGTCCTGCTTTTCGGCCCTTTAAAACCAGAACAACGTAATCAGCTTACTCAATCTCCTCTTTGGCAAGCGATGGAGTTTACCCGCACCAACTCTGTCTATGAACTTCCTGCGATTTGGACTTTTGGTGGTTTGATCGCCGCGCAAAGATTCAGTGATCATATTACTGAGCAACTTATCCAACAGTAATGAATACCCTAAAGATCACAACCCCTACTAACGGTCGATTAAATATCAAAGCAGCAACCTTATTAAGCGTTACTGCTTTGATCATTGGAACTCTGATCCAAATTACGGCCCCTTATTCACAAGGGATCGGTCTGATTTGGGATACGATCTTCCATTTTGACTCAGCAAACTACCAGCATCTAATCACTCATTTCACCTATTTACCGCGGTTGTCAGTTGCGATTATTTGCGGATTCGCACTCGCTGTCGCAGGCTGTGTGATGCAGTTTATATTGCGTAACCCTATAGCTTCGCCGACAACATTAGGTGTTGCTGCTGGTGCAGAGCTTGGTATGGTACTTGGCCTTCTTCTCATTCCTGCTCACGTTATGATTCCGGCATTTGTCCCTGCTTTTGTGGGGGGCTGTCTATCAACGCTTTTGGTCTTTGCGCTCAGTTCTGTAAGAGGGTTTTCGCCACTGCATATGGTACTCGCTGGTATGGTGGTCAGCCTGTTCTTAGGCTCGTTAAACACTATGCTGCTAATGCTGCATGAACAGAAGTTAACCAGTATTTTTGTGTGGGGGGCAGGGGCTCTCAATCAAAATGATTGGTCGAGTACCCAAGTTTTGTTGCCTTTGGTTCTGTTGCCAGTGCTGTTGCTTTTGATTCTACAGCGTCCTTTATCTGCGCTGCAGTTTGGTGATGATGTTGCCACTTCCTTGGGTGTTAATATCAAACAGATCAAGTTGATGTGCTTATCGTTAGCGATATTTGTCACAGCGTCAGTGGTCAGTGAAGTGGGTTTGATAGGTTTTGTTGGCATTGTTGCACCTGCTATCGCGAGAATGCTCGGTGTTAGAACGCTTGCCAAGCAGATTGTGGCCAGTGGCGGGATTGGAAGCGTCATCTTGCTTACCGTCGATTTAGTCAGTCAACCTTTATCGGGTGTGGGTGGTGAGCTGGTGCCTACGGGTGCGATGACAGCACTGATCGGTGCACCATTTTTATTATGGTTATTGCAACGTACTAAGCTTCAATCCGATCTGAAGGCTCGTAGTGAAAGCGTAACGAATTACAAGTTGGTTGATACGCAAAAAACCTTGCTGGTACTGACGTGTGCGGTGGTCATAGTTTCTCTGTTTGCTGTTGTCGTCGGTAAGAATCAGTTCGGCTGGAGCTTAGGCTTTAATCCATCGATGTTTGAATTACGCGCGCCTCGAGTGCTGGTGGCTCTGGTGGCTGGTATTGGATTGGCTTTTGCCGGCACGATCATTCAACGTATATCCCAGAACCCAATGGCAAGTCCTGAAGTATTAGGTATTAGTTCTGGTGCTGCGTTAACTCTGGTTTTAGGTTCTGTGCTTGGTGTTGCTGCCACTCGAGAACAGCAAATGTTGCTGGGCACTCTCGGTGCAGTGGCTGTGACAGCCGTTGTTTGGTTAATGGGCCGAAAACATAGCTTTGCTCCAACACAAACGTTGTTGACTGGTATTGCATTGAGCGCAGGCTTAGATGCGCTACTCAGAATTGCCATGAGCTCTGGACATGATAATGCAGCCGCTCTGTTGACTTGGTTGTCGGGCTCGACTTACTTAGTGTCCCATAACGATGTTTTGTTGTTAGCTATTGGTGTGGCTTTTATCGGAATTATCGCGCTATCACTCAATCGTTGGATCGATCTTATTGGTCTCGGTGAAGTCACCGTGAGTAGTTTGGGTATCAATGCAACCGTGGTAAGGCTAGTGTTACTGCTGCTGGTGGCGGCATTAACAACCTTATGCACCATAGTGATTGGTCCGCTGAGTTTTATTGGCTTATTAGCCCCTCATATGGCGCGCTCACTTCACCATTTCCGTGCTATACCACAAATGCTAACTGCTGCATTGCTTGGTGGCATTATTATGGTTTTAGCGGACTGGATCGGGCGAGTGGTTTGGTTCCCTTGGCAGTTCCCGGCAGGTTTACTTGCATCTTTGATTGGTGGCGGATACTTCCTCTATCTGATGCGGCGTTAACACGGTGATTGTTTTTTGAAATCAAAAAGACAATCCATAGTAATGGAAGGCGTATATGTTTATGATTTGGGTAACAAACTTATAAACTTTTAATCCATGAAACAGACAGCAATTACCAAACTTCAACAAGACTTAATGATAAAAATGGTCGCGAAGCTAAAAGCTGAACAAGCGAAAATCGGCGACAGCTTGAATGAATCTTTGTTGGCTCAACAGTTCGAAGTATCGAGAACTCCAATGCGTGCCGTGCTTGTGTATATGTCGACATTAGGTATCACTAAAGCCGTTCCTTATAAGGGGTTTGTGTTACAAGTCGATGCGCAATCCATTGAAACTGAAGGCGATGATCAAGTGTCTCGTCAGGAGCAACTCTATCTGAGATTGTTAATGGATCTGTTCTTCGGCGAAATCGATGCTGCGTTCTCTGAAAAAGAGCTTCAGGAACGTTATCAAGCCAATCGTGGAGAAGTGCAGTTTGTACTTCGACTATTAGAGAACGATGGTATTTTGCGTCGTAGTCCCGGATACAAGTGGCAACTTGATGGTGTATTGAACACGCTTGAAAGACATTCAGAAAGCTATCGATTTCGGTTGATCTTTGAACCTGCCGGTTTACTTGAACCGAGTTGGACACTCGATCGACAAGGGTTAGAAGACTGTCGTGATCGGCATATTAAAGCGATTAAACATCCAAAGTCGGTGACTTCAAGTGAGTTGTTTCGTCTAAGCGCAGATTTTCATGAATTACTGGCAGCTTGCTCAGGAAATCGTTTTTTACTTGGCAATATGCAGCAACATAATCGTATGCGTAAAGCTACGGATCTGGTGTCGATGCACTTTCAATCTTCGGTCAGTAAATCTTGCCAACGCCGTCTAGAGATCATCGATTTAGTGCTGGACGGGAACAATCTCGAAGCATCCAAAAAGCTGGCACTGCTGTTAGAAAATGATATTCGTGTCATGCAACGCACCTATAACCATATCGTTAACCTCTCGCAATCCGAGCGTGAAAAGCTCGTTGATAGCATTGCTGACATCCACATTTAACCCTGTAGGCTGCCGATTTTAGGCAGCTTATTTCTCCGTTTTATTTTTAATCATTACCTTTCCAAATACCGCTGCTAAGTCGAGCAATCACTGCAATTTCTCTCTATCAGCCTCAATTTATTTCTCTCCTAATTATACAAAGGAAAATAATTCTCATTAACTTATTGAGTTTTCGCTGCAAAAATACAATAATAATGATTCTCATTTATGGTTAATAAAAACAAATTCGTTGCTCGAATATCAGGTTGAGCAGCTTTATATTGATAAACAAAGAGAAAATAATGAAAGCGAGTAAAAGGAAGTTTCCTCTGTCGACTGTTGCGTTAGCAATAGCTTCTGTCACCACGGTGTTTACAGCCCAAGCACAAGATCTTACAACACAAGAGAAAATGGTGGTGGTCTCGAATCGCACCCCTAAAGCGATCAGTGATATTCCTGGTACGGTTTGGTATATCGATGCCGAGAAAATTGAACAGGAGTACCGAGGCGGTAAGACGTTAGGGGACATTTTAGCTTCGGCAATTCCATCTCTCGACGTCAGCAGTGGCGCACGTACCAACTTTGGTCAAAACTTACGTGGCCGTAAGATGTTGGTGATCATAGACGGTGTTTCGTTGCAATCTTCACGTCAAATCAGTCGTCAATTAGATTCCATTGACCCGTTTAATATCGATCGGATTGAAGTTCTCTCTGGCGCTACGTCGATTTACGGTGCGGGTGCTTCTGGTGGTGTGATTAACATCATTACTAAAAAAGCACAAAGTGAAGAGCTGGAATTTGAATCGTTTGTCGGTGGCACTTCGGGTCTTAACTCGAGTGAAGACTTTGATTACAAGGTGGCTCAATCGATTTCAGGTGGCAATGAAACCGTTCAAGCTCGTTCTTCTGTCGTTTATACCGAAACTCAGGGCGTGTTTGATAGCAATGGTACCATTGCGACTCCTGATATCTCACAAGGTTCATTGCAGTTTAACCAAACCGTCGATTTTCTAACGACAGTCGGTATTAACGTTTCAGAGACAAAGAAAGTGAACCTGTTGGCACAATATTATGATAGCCAACAAGATTCACCGTATGGTCTGTACATTGTGGGCCGTGATTTTGTTGATGTTCGTGATGGTTTTGATTCTGACCGAGAACATGGCACTGAACGTATCATGCTGAGTGCTTCTTATATTGATGAACAAGTTCTCGGTCATCAGTTAATCGCTGAAGCCTCTTACCGTAAAGAAGATCAAACATACACTCCGTACTTCCAAGCTTCAGGTCAACAAGTGACGGATGTTGTTTCACTAAAGGCTGTTTTGGCGAAAAACTTCGATAAGTTTAATATCGTGTATGGTCTGGATGCTTATCAAGATAAGCTTGAAAGCAACCAAGCTCTTTATGATTCAACGATTGCCAATAATTCCGGCAACTTGATTAATCGAACTTATGCTCAGGTTGGCCGTTATCCGGGTGTAGAAGTCAGTTCTATTGCTGGCTTTGTCCAAGCAGATTATTCACTGACGGAGGATTGGATTGTAGAAGGTGGCGTTCGCTATCAATATATGTCCAATAAGATTGATGACTTCGTTGGATATAATCAACAGAGACAAATTGCTGCAGGTAATGGTGTGACTGCTGATGCCGTTCCTGGGGGAGAAACAGACTACACTGTAGCGCTGTTCAATTTCGGTACGGTATACAGCCTGAACTCAGATTCTGAGGTTTGGGCAAACTTCTCTCAAGGTTTTGATCTTGCTGATCCCGCTAAATACTATGGTCAGGGCGACTACACTTTAGTGGGCGACAATTGGCAGCTTAATGAAAGTATTAATGTTAATGACTCTAAAATGTTTGGTATTAAAACCAACAGTTTTGAGTTGGGATACCGCTTAGATAAAGGCGATTTCAATCTGCAAACGGCGGCTTACTACTCTCAGTCAGACAAGAACGTTACTTACAACAAAACAACCATGCTAATCGAAACACTTGAAGACAAAAAACGTGTTTACGGTCTGGAAGCATTGGCGTCATTGTGGGTGCATGAGAATGTTCAACTCGGCGCTTCAGGCCATTACGTCGTTTCTGAAGTGAAAGGAGACAATGGCTGGGAAGATTATGATGCCGGTTATGCAAGTACTTCTAAGGCCAATGCTTGGGTTGGCTGGTACGATTCCGATCTTGCGGTGAAGCTACAAAGCCAAACCATGTTTGACTATGAAGATGCTGCAGAGAATAAGCTGGAAGGTTACACCCTATTTGATTTGGTCGGTAGTTATAAGCTCCCAGTTGGTAGTCTAGGTTTTGGTATACAAAACTTACTTGATGAAGACTACACCACCGCTTGGGGACAGCGTGCTCAAATCGTTTACTCTGCGCACTACGATGCGGCGGCATACGATTATAAGGGCCGCGGTCGAACCTACACTCTTAATTACCAAGTTAAGTTTTAAACGACACGGTTCAAAACAAAACAGCCACACGAATGTGGCTGTTTTTGATCGTTGACGCTTTATTACTTCGCGATGACTTTGCTAAGTTTAGCCAGAGACTTCTGAGCTTTGATCTCATCGAAAACTAAATCAGCAACGGCTTCAGCACCTTGTTTTTGAAAGTGAGTCACATCCGGTTTCATCACGGTTCCAGAGCGCCCTTTGTAGTATGGATATTGCTCAGGATCGACTGCTAGCCATAAATTCTGCCATTCTCCTTCAGCTTGCTTATTCGCCATATCGATGACGCGAGTTTGCATATCCAATAGTGGCACTTTATTCGCTTGCGCTGTTTGACGCACGGTTGCGGTGTAGTCACCAAAGAAGCGGTAACCATTATCTTTGTTCTGGGTTGTGATGTGCTGAACAGTTGTGATTGGTGTACCTGCTGCTTTATCTGCGGTTCTTGCTCTTGGTACCGAAGTTAACATCACAGGCGTAAGCTTATGCTGTTTTGCAAAACTTAAGTAGCGCTCCAGAGAGCGTTGGAATGAGTAATCTTCAGCCCCTTGAGGGAACTGTGGTTGACCATCGGCGTTGTTTGGATAAGTACACAGAGTACCAACATCCAATGGCCCACGACCTGCTTTAGCACCATTACACTTTTCATCATTGTGACTAAATTGAATGAATAGATAATCGCCAGATTTAACCATTGGCTCGACAAAGCTTAACCAGCGACCGTTGATAAAATCACGCGAACTACGGCCAGATTGTGCTGCGTTCACCACAATTAAATCGTCGTTATTGAACTTGGCTGCAAATGCTTGCCCCCAGCCCATGCGAGGGAACACATCTTGTGAGTAGTTCGATGCTGTTGAATCCCCAACAATGAACAAGCGTGTTTTTTTGCTCTCAACAGCTTTTGCGGATTGAACAAGCTGGTTCTCGCTCATTTGGTATTGAGGAATTGTGTCTAAGCTGATGATTGGGTTAAACGCTAAGTCAGATAAGAAAGTTTTTGATAACTGACCAGTACGAGTATTGTGTCCTAAGTTATGAATAACCTGAGAAGCTAACTCATCCATTACAGGCTGGTACTCTTTCGCGTAACTGACCGGGTTCCATGATTTCTTCGCATCAAGACCATAAGCTTTCACAACATTGGCAAAGGCTTTGCTGAAGTTAGTGTTCGCTTCAAGCCATGCTTTTTGAGAAAGAGCTGGAACTTGAGCTTTTGAAGCCAACACTTGAGGGCCATCGATATTTTCATAGGCCGCAAGGCTGGAAACGACTAAATCACTGAACGGGTTTACGTTTGCCAGAGTAATTGTATTGTTCGCCGCTTCCGGCACCAGTGCCGTTGCACAGATAGAACGCTTAGTATCGCTGTTTATACAAGTGTTGCCACTGCGGTCATCAACAGAAACCAGTAGCGGTGGTGTCATTGAAGCGATAGATAATTGGTAACGACCTTTAGCGTCAGTTTCTGCGGTCGCCACTTTACCTAAACTGTCTTTTACTGTGATGGCGGCAGGGAAGACTATACTGCGGTGAGTGACCTGACCCGCTAATTGGCTAGCTGCTCCCAGTGAAATATCCGGTTGCCAGCCATTAAGCACATTGTTGGTGGTGTATTTTTCGGCTTCAGTAGTACTTAATTGAGGACGTTTATCTGTGCTAGCACCAGCGCCTTTACTTGCGTATTCCCAGAATCGTGAATCTTCTGGCTGGAACCAGATCTTTTCACCTTTAATGTCCTTACCACTCATTTTATCCCAGCCGTAAATATGATCATCCATTTGGCAGTTGATAAAAGCGGTATGACCAATTGCATTCGGATCGGCGTAGCGTCCGTCTGCAAACTTTGTGGTTGGGTGCCAAGGTCTGCCAAGACCATAGCTTCCTGCTGGAACTTGCGCTTCTTTGGTTAAGTTACAGTTTTTTAGAACAATACCGAATGGCGATTCGATATTGGTTGCTGGTGCGGTTAGATAACCGAGCGGTTTACCCGCTTCCGTATCTTCACGATAGCGAGCCACAATGTCACTGTTTTCAATCAGTGTGGTTCCATGACCGAAAATGAAATCAACCGTCCCGGCGATGCGAGACTCATCAAAGTATGAGCGGCCAGCGCGAACATATAAGGTATCTTGATAACTGCTTAGGTTGACGTCTTTAAACTGTGCTTTGTCACCCTTGTGGGAAATCAACAGAGCTACTGCTTGAGTGCCTTTTTGACGCGTTGGATCGTCTTTCGCTTTTCTTTGGTTAGCTGGAAAGTCAAAACCATTTTCGATGGTCAAGCTACGTGCACTAAAGCCTTCAGCATCAATCGCAACGGTGCGGCTGCCAAAAGTACCAAACTTTTTCCCTTCGGCGTTGAGCATACTGTTGGCCGTGGTCGCAGTGATGATAGTCTTGTCGCGATCTTCGCCGATGAGGTAGACATTCGGGCGAGTTATGTGGAGTTTTTCTTGATATGTGCCGTTTTTGATATATATGACATACGGCTGGTCATTATTGGGTGCATTGTCGATAGCTTGCTGGATAGAAGCAAAATCAGCAGAGCCATCCTGAGAGACTTTTACATCATAGAGCGAAGTAGCAGAAGCAGAAGAAAGGTAGAGTACAGCTGCAATCCCTAGCCCGTTAACTACAGACTTATTCATTTTATTTTCCTTTTATGAAACGTCGGATCTTTTTATTAGAAATGCAGTTTCATTATAGGAATCGAATAATATTAAACAGTGATCTGGTTAAGAAAAGAGCAGCTATTTGCGTGGATAGCATGGAGCCAAATCACTGTTTTGACATTTAACGGGTTTGGTTGAGCTATTGATTAAACAACCAAATTAATCCTTTGATTAACCCTTCACGCCAAATCAGTCTGTCGTGGCCACCGTCATATAATTCAATGATTACATTGTGATTATTCTCTGACAGTCGTTTGCTTATCTGTTGGCTGAGTGGAATCATCATATCCTCTCGCTGGCCAACCTCCATGTAAACGTTCAACTTATGTTGGCTACCGAGCAGTTGTATATCACCTTCCATGTAGAGAGTTTCTGGAAGTGATTGCACAATATCCGGCTGGTGGCAGTTGTGCATCAGCGAGTAGTTTGGCCACCAAAATGATCCGGATTGAGATATTGCATTGCCAAATCGTTGGGGCCAGTTAACGGACGCATAAAGAGCGGATAATCCGCCGTAGCTTTGCCCAGCAACAACGGTTTTATTATTTTGGTTTGTGATGGGGTATTGCTCAGCGACAAGTGGGATGATCTCTTCAATGACTGCTTGCCAAAATGTTGGGTTACAAGTGAGATCTTCAGCTCTCTGAGCAAACGAAATCGCATCAATCATGACGTACACGGCGGAGGGCAGTTGATCCTTTTCAGTGCAGTACTTCAAAGGACGCATTATGGGGAGCGATTCAACCCAAAATTCACCATCGAGAACAATCACTAAAGGAAGGTCGGAATCTCTTTGGCTTGCGGTAGAGTAAGTCCAGAAACGTCTTTTCTGTTGCAGAATGTCACTTTGATAAAGGTGAGTTCGACATTGAGAAGACCAATCATTAGCACAATGATGTTCATCAAAGTCTTGCCATGCTGGGTGAATGACCGTTGGATCGAGATAGATGCGTGAATGCATCTCTCCCCATTTTCCATGTTTAATATTGAGTTTGTTGAGTGGGTCGGCAATATGGTGCTGTCGCCTTTTCATGATCCAGTTGCGATGTTGGGCAATCTGTTGTTCATGGTTACCACAATACGCAGGTTGGGCTGCTTCTTCTGGAACAGGAATTAGAGCGTAAGTCCCGTTCCAACTGTTTTCCACATCACAAATAAAATAGTACACATCCGTGTCTTCAAAGCGTGTTAGTTCAGCTGCATTGAAGTCGTGATGATTGATCACGCCGTTTATATCCAGATAGATTGAGTGATGTTGAGGCTTACTTTCTTCTTCTCGCCACAGGAAGATAAGTTGTGTTTGGTTAGGGCTAAGAGGTACCTGAATAGGAGTGCCAATCGAAGCCACTTTATCCCACCATTGTGAACTCCCGATCGAAAACTGCTCAAGTTCTGTTTGTTTTAGTAACGTATTGAGTACCACTCGTACCTCCCACAGTTGTCACTTTCAAATAAGACTAAGTATTCATATGACTGAAAATTATGCTAGGATACTTGGAAATTAACGCTAATGGTAATCTTTATGAGACGAATTATCATTTTAATAATATCAATGTTATCTATTTCCGCTTCTTTTTCGACGTTTGCAAACGAAGGGCAGTGGCCGAGAACTTTTGTAAACTCTGACGGCACGAAGACGGTTATTCCACATAAACCACAGAAAATTCTGTCAACCACGACAACCGTGACGGGGACGTTAGTCGCTATTGATGCTCCGGTCGTTGCAAGCTCTCTTGCTGGCGACGGCCGCTTCTTTGCTCAATGGGAAGACATCGCTAAACAGAGAAATATTCAGGAGCTATGGTCTGTAGGGTGTGTCGACACCGAGATGGTTTACGCTGTGATGCCTGACCTGATCGTGGTATCCGCGACAGGTGGAGACTCTGTTTATGACCTGGTTGCTGAGCTAAAAATGGTTGCACCAGTGATCATTGTCGATTATGGCGCTCAAACATGGCAAGAGTTGGCGGTAAAACTGGGTTATGCGACAGGTAGAGAAGCGTTTGTTGAACAGAAGATCACCGAGTTTAATGACTATATTAACTCGGTAAAACTGAAGCTTCCCGATACTCAAGCAAACATCATCTCTTATAACGGCCCAGGTATTGCCAATGCGATTGCAAAAGCGACAGGCCCGCATAGCGAATTGCTTCACTCTTTAGGGATTGAGATTGAAAGTGCCAAAGATGAGTGGGAAACGTTCAGTGATAAAAGAAGCGACTTTGCTCGTGTTCACTATGAGACTCTGACCTTGCTTAAGGCTCCAATGACATTTGTTATTGTTGCTGATGACAATAAAGCAGAAAAGGTGATGAACGACCCTGTACTGGTTAACCTTCCTTCAGTTCAAAATCATCAAGTTTATCCGTTAGGGCTGCATTCATTCCGGATTGATTATTACAGCAGTATTGAGATTGTTGAGTTATTGAAAAAGCAGCTTGGTGTGGTTAATTAAACTCGATGTCGGTGTTAAAAAATCATAACGCCTCAACGTACTACTTGGGGCTGCTGTTTTTATTGGTTATCGCGCTTGTTTGTGCATTTACGGGTATTTTTTTTGGTTCCAGAGACATCGCTCCAGAGGTCACCTGGCAAGCACTGGTTAACTTCTCTGCATCGAACAGTGAGCATTTAATTGTTCATCACTTGCGATTACCAAGAGCCATGCTAGCTATCGTTGTGGGTTTAGCGATTGGAGCATCAGGCGTTCTGATGCAAACGCTAACTCGTAACCCTTTGGCTGAGCCTGGATTGTTAGGCGTGAACTCCGGTGCCACATTTGCAGTGGTGGTGGCGATAGCCCTGTTTGGCTTAACCGACATTCATCACTATATGTGGTTTAGCTTTTTAGGTGCGGCGGTTGCTGGTGGGATCATTTATCTACTTGCGGGGCTAAGCCGAGGTGTTAATCCGGTCAAAGTGGTTCTCTCTGGCATTGCTCTGTCGGTCATATTGCTTTCCTTAACTCAAATCATCACGGTTAACAGTCAAGAAGAGGCATTCAATCAGTTCCGTCACTGGGCTGTAGGCTCATTACAAGGGCGAGGTTTTGATGTTCTCTATTCTATCTCTATCGTTGTTTTTGTCGGGCTAGTCTACACCATGTTTTTGTCAAAAGAGCTCAACACGCTTTCGTTAGGCAGAGAAATGAGCCAGTCTCTTGGTGTTAATCAAAACAGTGTCTGGTTACGTTCATCTATCGCTATCACCGTGTTGGCTGGAGCAGCTACGGCAGCGGTTGGGCCACTCAATTTTATTGGTTTAACCGCGCCTCACATTGCTCGCTTTTTTGTGGGTACCGAGCATAAATGGTTATTGCCATACTCTATGGTGATTTCAGCGTTGCTCATCTCTGTGGCGGATACGGTGGGTAAAATTCTCGTTTCCCCAGACGAAATCAGTGTTGGCATTATGACCGCTTTACTCGGCGGACCTATTTTCGTCTTGCTGGTTCGTAAGTGGAGGATCACCGAGTTATGAGCAAGTCAGTTCACTCCACAGTATTAAGCGATCAGTTAGTTCACTTTAAAGGCATCACCATTCGATTTTCCCAGCGTGAATGGATGTTTGTTGGCGCAGCGTTAATAGCACTCTTGTTGATGGGTTTTTATCTATTGACCGTGGGGTCTTATCCTCTGACCTTTGAAAAGCTGTTTATGGTTCTTTCTGGACAGAGTGGTGAGCCGATTGCTGAACGAATAGTCTGGAACATTCGTTTGCCAAGAATCATTACCGCTTTGTTTGTGGGAATGGCACTTGGGGTATCGGGAGCGGTTTTCCAATCGGTCTCAAAAAATGCCCTCGGTTCTCCAGACATCATTGGCTTTACCACTGGTGCCGCCAGCGGTGCTCTTATCCAGATTATCGTGTTTCAAAGTTCTACACAGGCGGTGATGCTTTCGGCTGTAATCGGCGGTATGGCAACGGCATTGGTCGTTTATTTTCTGGCGAGAAAACATCGTGTTGTGGGTGGTTATCGATTGATTCTTATCGGTATTGGTATTGGTGCCATTTTAAATGCGTTCAACGGACTAATGCTGGTTAAAGGCAACCTTGATCAAGCTATCGTTGCAAACTTATGGCTTGCAGGTTCGTTGAATGCACGAAATTGGAATCACGCCATTCCAGTGATGGTTGGGGTTCTGCTGATTGTCCCTATCGTGATTTATAAAGCTCGAACACTGCATCTTCTTGAAATGGGGGATGACATGGCTTCGCAAATTGGTGTTTCAGTCGAAAGAGAAAGAGTCACGATGACATTCTTGTCTGTCGCACTTGCTGCTTTGGCAACGGCAGCCGCGGGACCAATTAGTTTTATCGCACTGGCGGCTCCTCAACTGGTAAACCGAATTTTGCGTGTTGGACATATCCCTGTTGCAGCATCTGCCATGATGGGAGGAGGGTTGCTGTTGGGGGCGGATATGGTTTCTCAGACCAAACCTTGGGGTTTCAATTTGCCAATTGGGCAACTGACCAGCCTTGTTGGTGGCGTGTATTTGCTTTGGTTACTTACCCGTAGTAAGAATTTTTAAGTAGTTAAGATGATGAATAGTAAACAAAACCTAGAATTGTCAGTAATGGCTGAGACTCACGAGAACAATAGCCGCCTATCAGGGACGGAGATGAGCTTGAGCTATGAAACGGGCCAAATTTTTGATTCTTTGGATGTGAGTATTCCTGATAACAAATTCACCGTCATCATTGGCCCTAATGGTTGCGGTAAGTCGACTTTACTACGTATGTTGTGCAGGCTACAAAAACCCAATTCAGGTGACGTAGAATTGGATGGCTCAGATATCTATTCTCTCCCCCCTAAAACCTTAGCCAAACAAATTGGTCTTCTTCCTCAGCGTGTCCATGCACCTGATGGTATTCGAGTGAAAGATCTGATTTCTCGTGGTCGTTATCCCTATCAAAAGTTGTTTCAGCAATGGAGTCCGGAAGATGAGCTGGCGGTATGTGAAGCCATGCAACTTACTGACACACAACATTTGGCAGAAAGGTTGATCGAAGAGCTGTCTGGTGGTCAGAGACAAAGAGTCTGGATAGCGATGGTATTGGCACAGCAAACGCCGATTTTGTTTCTCGATGAACCTACGACTTATCTCGATATCGCTCACCAAATAGAACTACTGGAGCTGTGTCGAGATTTAAACCGCCGTAAGAACTTCACCATCGTCGCAGTGCTGCATGAGTTGAACCAGGCATTTCGTTATGCGGACCACATCATATTGATGAGTGAAGGCGAAATTGCGGCTCAGGGCTGTCCTAAACAGATTGTCTCTAGTGAAATGATCAAGCAGGTTTTCAAACTAGACTGTCTGATCATGGATGATCCTGTGTCACACACACCTATGGTTATCCCTTGCGGTACCCCTGATGTTTAACTTTGTTATTGGAACTCAGTGCCTAAAGCGGTGAAAACTGTGCTCATTTTCACTTTTTTAAATCCATACGATAAAATAAATTGATATTAGGAATGATAATAAATATCATTGCGATTTAGTTTTTATATCAATAAAGAATAGTGGTAAAGGAATCAGGATGAAATCTAATAACAGTATAAGGATGAACAAGCTGAGCTATAGCATTGCAGTGGCTATGGGTGTTCTTGGTATGGCTGCATCAGCTCCAGCGTTGAGTGCCGAAACCGCAAAAACCGAAACGATTGTGGTGACTGGTGAGCGAATGGATAAAAGCCTCAAGGACACAACAACTGCGGTGACCGTTATTGATGAAGAGCAGTTTGAGAATGGTGCTAAAACGTCGATAAATGATATCGCCACTTCAGCACCAAACGTTGTGACTTCAGGTTATGAGTCTATCAGTATTCGTGGTATTGATGGGGCTGGTGTAGCAACAGGGGGGCAGGCTCTCTATAGCGGAGGCCGTGCTCGAGTTTCAACTATTGTTGATGGTGTTCCTCAAGCATGGATTGGTCAGGGATACACTCCAAGTAAATCTTGGGATGTGAAGCAAGTAGAAGTCCTACGCGGTCCGCAATCCACCAGCCAGGGAACAAACTCAATTGGCGGCGCACTCGTTGTTCAGACTAATGATCCGACTTATTACTGGGAAACCAAGTTACGAGCTGGTTTTGAAACATACGAAAACGGTAATGTAAAAAATAATCTTGCCCTTGTGACCTCTGGACCACTTATCGAGAATGAACTTGCATTTCGCCTGGCTTTGGATGGAACTAAAGGCGATGGTTGGCTGAATTATGGTCAAGCAACAGATGAACTGGATGGCGCTCCAGATCTCGATGAAGCCGAAAACATTAATGCTCGTCTGAAGCTACTTTGGGAACCTTCTTCTATTCCGGGACTAAGCGCAAAACTGACTTACAACCGTCATACTTATGAAGGTGAGTATCTCTCCTTTGCCTCGTATGACTATGTGCAAGATCCGATGCTAGTTTTAGACCGTTCAAAAAGATCGAACACTCGTTATCAGGATTCAATTGTTCAAAGTTTGGCCGCGGATATAGATTATGATTTTAGTAATGGAATTACTAACTCACTGCATATCGCTTATTTAGATTCCGATGTTGAGTTTGACCAGTATCCTAGTCCATTCCTTGTTACATCTGATGCTGACAACTTAATGATTGAAAATCGCCTGATTTTACAGCAACCTGGGTCAGATTTTTCAACTCTAATTGGTTTGTATTACTCTCAGTTGGATAGTGAGAGCCAGATTACCACTGTTTCAAATATCACTGGAGAAACAACCACTTCTGCGATTTATGGTGAAACAACTTATACGGTAAATCCTGCATTTAAGCTTGTTGGTGGTGCACGTTTTGAGCGAGAAGACTTTGAGCATATTGAAGTTGGTCGAGCGGATGCTGAAGATAAACGTACCAATAACAACTTCTTGCCAAAAGTTGGTGCTATTTATTATTTCGACGATTCAACGACTTTTAACACATCTGTTCGTAAAGGCTATAACGCTGGCGGCCACGCTCTAGATTGGTATAACACACCATATGAATATTATGAGTATGAAGAAGAAACGGTCATTGCCTATGAAGCTGGATTATTGAAAGAGTTTGAAAGTGGTCAGGTAAATGCGAATGTATTCTTCAACGATTACTCGGGCTATCAGGCATCCGTTAATCGTCGGGTACAAAATATCGACGAGTCTCGTACTTATGGTATCGAGTTAGCCGGTTCAGTCTGGGCCACTGTCAGCACACAATTGCGTGCAAGTGCTGGTTATCTAGAAACAGAAATCGTTAAAGACGATAGTGCACAAAGTGGATTAGAACTGCCAAATGCTCCAAGCACTAACCTATCTGCTGGCTTTACTCAATATATTGGCCAAAACTTCTCAGTTGGCGCTGATGTAACTTATGTAGGTAAATATTACTCTGATCTAGCGAATGATGAAGATTACACTGCTGGTGATTACGTTACTGCTGATGCTCGTGTTCAATACACAATTGGTGACTTCACTCTTGATGGTTACGTAACGAACCTGACTGATGAAGATGTGGTTTACCAGTATCAGACAGGTGGTGCGGATGTAAAAGCGTCTGTCGGTCAAACAAGAACCTTTGGTCTAAATGCGACTTACCGTATGTAAGCGAGTTTTTAGATAACTTAATCGAACTCGGCTTCTTCCTTGAAGGGCCGAGTTTTCCTGTTTATACAAAGTGAGAAAGTTGTATGAGTGAAGAAGTGGTTTATCCAGTTAAACCTATGTTGCTGGTGGTTAAGCGGAAAAAATATATTACCCCACATTTAATTCGCGTCACCTTTGGTGGTGATGAGCTTGTTGGGTTTCCTGAAAACCGCAATGGTGGGCATATTAAAGTATTCTTCCCTAATCAGGAGTCGGGTATCTTGCAGCTGCCGATACGCTATGAAGACCACGTGGAATATCCAGAGCATAAGCCAGTGCCAAGAGCGTATAGCGTTAGAAAATACTATCCAGAAACAAATGAGTTAGATATTGACTTTGTTGCTCATGGGGAAGGCACTCCAGGCTCTGGCTGGGCGATAAATGCTAAACAAGGGGATGAGTTAGGGGTTATTGGACCGGGTGGCCCAGATCCGTTACTTCAACCGTCTGATTGGCATATCTTAGCGGGTGATATGACGGCCGTTCCGGCGATGAGTGCAATACTGGAAGAACTACCTGAAGACGCAAAAGGTGCTGCGTTTATTGAAGTGGACTCCTTTGATGATGTTCATGAAATTGAGCATCCATTGGGCGTTTCTCTTAACTGGCTTAAACGTGAAGGTGAAGAGCCTGCACTCACGCTATTAAATGCAATAAAAGCATCGGGTGAGCCAGAAGTAGAGTGTTCTGTCTCGGCATTTATTGCCGGTGAAAACCGCAGCGTGATTCACTGCCGTAAGTATTTGGCGGCGAAATTCGGCCTGAAGAAGAAGAGTATGTATGCCATTCCATATTGGAAACGCGGCAATACCGAAGAAGCTTACCATGAAGAGCGTCACCGCATTATGGATGAGCAAGAGTAACAAAAAATAAAACCTCCAACACCGGAGGTTTTATTTTGTTTGATATTAACTCGCGATGACCACGGGATGTCCGTAACTGGGGTGAGGAATGATATCCACTTTGTGGTGATAAACCGTTTCAATGGTTTCCTTTTGAAGAGCTTGATTAGGCTCGGCGTCTGCAACAATGTCACCTTCGTTCAAAATCACTATCCGGTCTGCATATTGAGCGGCTAAGTTCAGATCATGCAGTACAGCAACGACGGTCGCGCCCTGATTGGCTAGTTTACGCGCCAGTTCCAGTGTTGTGTGTTGGTGATGAATGTCGAGCGCGGATGTCGGCTCGTCTAATAGCAAAATTTTATTATCACGGCTCTGTTCTAGCTGAGTGAGTACACGAGCTAAATGAACGCGCTGTTTTTCTCCGCCCGAAAGCGTGGGGTAGGAACGAGATGCTAAGTGAAAAACATCCGTTAGGCGCATGTTGTATTCTACGACTGCCGCCAATTGAGCATTCGACATCGTTAAACCAATACCCCCTAACTCAATCACTTCCTTTGCTGTAAAGTTGAATGAAAGTGAACTACTTTGAGGCAGTACTCCAAGGTGTTTGGCTAATACTTCAGGCTGCCACTGGTCGCGGGGCTTACCAAAAGTGGTGAACTCTCCCTCCGCTTTTATTTCCCCTGTGAGTGCTTTAAGTAACGTGCTTTTACCAGTGCCATTTGGTCCCAGCAGGACGGTAAACTCTTGGCGGTTTAAGGTAAGGTCAATGTCATTCAATATCTTCTTTTGGCCTAATGTGACCGAAAGATTCTTGATGCTTATGGTCTGTTGGCCAAAGTACGATATCGAGCTTTTGGCAGCTTTATTTTTAGATGATGAGAGGATGGGTAACATTAAATTCTCCCCTTTTGCTTAATCAGTAGCCACACAAAGAACGGTGCTCCCAGCAACGCGGTTACGATGCCAACCGGCATATCAAGAGGAGCAATGATGGTTCTGGCCAGCATGTCTGAAATAAGCAGTAGTAGCGCGCCCATGAATAGTGTGACGGGGAGGAGTGAACGGTAGTTAGGGCCAATAATCATTCGTGCTAAATGCGGGACAATCAGCCCAATAAAACCGATCATGCCAGCTAAAGCGACGGTAACCCCCACGCCAAATGCAGCCAAAATAATTAAGCGACGTTTTAGAGATTGAACATTGATTCCCATATGACGGGCTTCAGCTTCACCTAATAGCATCGCATTGAGCTTGTCAGCATCTCGATAGTAAGCAATAAACAGAACAATGACGGTTGCAAACGCAAGCCATAAACCTTTTTGGTTGGCTCCGGCGAGAGAGCCCATCGTCCAGAGAGACAGATCCCTTAGTGCCTGATCATCGGCAAAATAATTGAGTAACCCCAGTGCTGCACCAGCCAGTGCTGATATGGCAACACCGGATAGCAACATCATGGTGACCGAAGTACCATTGCTACTGGTTCCTAATCGATAAACCGCGAAGGTGGTGATTGCGCCACCGATGCAAGCAAACATAGGTACCGTGCCGAACAGCAGTAGGTTAGGGTAGTGATTGGCTAAGTCAGCAAATACCACGATAGCCAAAGCCGCCCCTAATGCTGCGCCTGAAGAGACACCAATAATGCCAGGATCAGCCAGCGGATTACGAAACAGGCCCTGCATAACGGCACCACTGATGGCCAGAATGCCACCGACCGTTATTGCCAATAAGGTTCTCGGTAATCGAACTTGCTGGACGATCATCGTGACATGTGCGGGTAAGTCGTGATTCATCATGGGTAAGATAGACTTCAAGCTATCGGTAAAACTGATGTTCATCGCGCCCATGCTGATAGAAGCCACGGTCGCAAAATAAAGCGCGACAGCCGAGAAAATACATAACGTTTTGGCTGAAACCGTTCGTAAAGCTGTCATGTTATTTTACTGCGTCCATGTTTTGAAAAGTCTTATACAGCTCTTCGGTGAGCTGCAAGCTTTCCAGACCAAAGCCCCCAATTATGGCACTGCCATTGATTGGAATAATTCTGTTTTCAGCCGCGACAGGTGTGGCGGCAAGTAAAGGAAACTCTTTTAGAATGCCTTGTTGTCCACCCAGAGCTTCCCATGCGCGAGAGCTAACCAATAGATAGTCGGGTTGCATCTGAACAATGGCTTCGGGTGATAAAGGCTTGTACGAACTCATCTGTTCTTTTGCTGGGTTTTGACCACCAGCAAGGTTGATGATCACATCAATGGTGGTTTTATCGCCTGCAATCGTAGCTGGGCGTCCTTTGGTTAGCATTGCGAACAGCACTTTTGGTGAATGTTCTATTTGACGTGATTTTATCGCTGTGAGTTGATCATCGATGGATTTTTTCAACGAGGTCGCTTTTTCTTCGGTCCCGGTAATTTGAGCGATTTTATCGATGCGACTGAACAGGTCTTGTTCGGTGTCACCGGAAGGGACGGTTTCAACTTTAATGCCACCGCTTTTTAGTAGTGTCAGCGTGTTTTCTGGTCCCATTTCATGTGAGCCAATAAGATGGGTGGGTGATAGTGCCATTAAACCTTCGGCCGACAGTTGGCGATGATAGCCAACCTGAGGCAAAGCCCCATCACTATTGTAGTGACGACTCGTCACATCAATAGCCACCAATTGATCCTTTGCACCAAGTGCAATTAACAGTTCTGTGATACTTGAACCGGCACTGATGATTCGGTTGTTAGCCACAGAATCCTGTTGAGCGTTAACAGTGGTGGCACAAATAATAAGGCTTAATGCCCAAATGATTCTCTTCATTATTGTTCTTCCATAACGATATTGGTGGCTGAAATTTTGTGTTTTTGCATGAATGCAAAGAGGTTGAGCATGGATTCCACATCGGCTTTTTTATCTGCGGCAATCACAAAGGGTTTATCGGGAAAGCGGTGATGTAATTCGAGCAGCGTGACGGTGAAAGCATTCCAGTCACTGAATGTTTCTCCGTCTAATGCCCATTTTTGCTGTTCACTATTTAAAATCCCGATCGAGATAACAGGTTTGTCGGGTGAAGTGAGCTGGCTGGATTCTTCTGTTTTAGGAATGTCGACATTCAGTGTCTGCACACTGACGTTTGCCGTGAGCAGCAGAAACACCATCACAATAAAGATGATGTCGATCATCGGAGTGAGATCGGGCTTAAACTCATCTTCCAGAAAGCGAGATTTAGACTCGATCATTACACCACCTCATCTGTGGTTACGGTATGCGCGCTTTGATTCCCTGAGAAAGGGTCCACCACGATGCCTTCAATATGCAGATTACTGTGATTCAGCGTATACTCAATTTTGGCAAGCGTCTTCTCAACCCACATTCCCAGCAGTTGAGCTCCGGTAATTGCCGGCAACGCAATAATCAAACCTGCAGCTGTGGTTGACATGGCTAAACCTAAACCATCCGCCAGAGTAGCGGGTGAAATGACGGCAGTGGCGTCGGTCATACCGCCAAACATTTCCATTAACCCCAACACGGTTCCTAGTAATCCAATCAGTGGGCTGATGACGCCTATCATAGACAGTAAGCGAATACCGGAACGAAACTGCTGACGTTTTTTAAACAGCCAGATTCCCACCGCTTCTTCACGCAATGGTTTTGTGAAATGGCGGTGTCCCAGAAGCATCCGCATAGATTGGAAAATCAGTTGTCGTCCTTTCAGCTCATTTTGGATAAAAGCCTCCACATCTTGAGGGCGGGAGAAATCCAATTTGTGAATGCTTTTCAAAATCGCATTGGTGTGGGTACGGCTGTTAAGCAGCATATAAATAGTACGTTCTATCAATATTGCGATAGTGAGGAATGACATGATGATGAGTGGCCATGTCATAAGGCCAAGCTGACTTTGAATATTGGTTAATGTTTGCATCATAGCGACTACTGTAATTGGAAATTAATTGGAATTTGTACGCGATGGGCGATGGCTTGCCCCTGATCTGTCTGATGAGAAAATCGCCACTCTTTAATGGTGTTGAGCGCGCGCTTGTCTAGGACACTGTGCCCGCTGGATTTTATGAGTAACTGTTTAATTTGATTACCTTGATCGTCCAGCCACACTTCAATCAAAACTTTTCCTTCCAAGCCTCTCTTTCTGGCAATTTTCGGGTAAGAGACGGGGGTGGGTTTTGCGCTAAAGCGAGGCTTTTTCACCAACATAGGCTTGCTGTTTTGTGTGCTAACTTTTGCTGTTTCCACTTTGGGCGGCTTTTCAACTGGCGTGTTGTTCTCTGTATTGTTGGAAACAACGGGTTCTGGTTTTACCGGCACTTTGGCTTTGGTAACTTGAGGTTGAACGTCTTTGATTGATCGAATTTTCTTCGTGGGCTCAGGCTTACTTTTCTTAGCTGTAAGCACCTGCTTTTTCTCTATTGGCTTGCTGATCGGCTCGGAAACCTGCGGCGTGGGAGGCTTAGCTGTACTCGGCTTTTGTACTGGAGGCTCAATGACCGGTTTTGGTTCTTTGACCGTACTTTTCTCTATTTTAGATTCGGCAGGTTTGCTGGCGGCAATCGTCATAAGCTGAATTTGAAGAGACTGCGAACCTTCATCGGTCGAAACGTTGATGGTGTTTTTCTGTGGGGTATACGACAGCGCAATACCATGTATTAGGCATGCTAATAAGCCAGCAATGAGATAACGAAGCCTTGTCATTTTTGTCCACTAGTCATTCTATTATTACGACTATTTTGTTGCTTATATTTTACAAATGCAAATGATATTAAGTACTATTTGCATTATTGTTTGTTGTCGGTATTATATCGGTCAGAATCTTAATTACAATTTTATAAGATAAGAATTTGCTGTGATTTCTGTTTGTATGACTGATTAATGCAGCTATCTGCCTTTATCTGTTTCTAATTTCATTAGTCGTTAAAATTTGTCTTCGATCGCGGTGTATTAGAGTAAGGGAGAGAATGGTTTGATGTTTTAATGCTAGCGATGAATGCTTACCAACCTTTAGGGACTTGTTATCCCCAAATTAAAGCGCAGTAAATCTAAGTTCGCGGCTTTAACGACCAATGCAATTAGCGTTATTCAGAATCAACCTCAAGAGATACTTAAATCGGCTTGAGAGTTTAGAACATTATTAGGAGTAAACATGTACAGCCAGATTACTGAGCAAGAAGTAAAACAAAAAGTCGATGCTGCATTAGCGGAAGATTCATCAACACCTGTCTCAACAATGGCTGAGCAACTAAGCTTAAGTGAAGGGGCGATCACCTTAGCTTTACCCGAAGAGATGATGGCTCGAGTGTCAGGTGAACATGCACAAGCTATTTTAGAGCAGCTACCAAGCTGGGGAAAAGTGACCACTATCGTGCATTCATTTGGTTCTATTTTTGAAGCGAAAGCTAACTTCCCTAAAGGTAAGGTTGCACATGGTTACTATAACTTAATGGGTCGAGAAGGTGAGCTACATGGTCACCTTAAGCTAGATTTGATCGAACATATTGCATTTGTAAGCAAGCCGTTCCGAGGAATGGAAAGCCACTACATTGGTTTCTTTAATGGACAAGGAAACTGTGTATTCAAAGTGTATGTTGGTCGAGATAACAAGCGTCAACTGCTTACCGAGCAAGTTGACGCATTCAAGCAAATGAAAAAGGAGTTTGCTGCGTGAACACAGAAAGTCTGCCACAAGATAATGCTCAACGAGAAGATATTCGTCGCGAACGACTACAAGGCCGATTAGAGCCAGAAGTTCGTGAATTCCGCGATTCGCGAAAAACGTTGCAGTTAGCAACCATTAGCGCGGCTGGCATCCCAAATGCCACTTATGCGCCATTCGCTTTTGATAGTAAAGCTTATTACATCCTCGTCAGTGATTTAGCCGCTCATGGACAGAACTTAAAAACGAACCGCAATGTTTCGATTTTAATGATCGAGGATGAAAGTGAATGTAAAAACATCTATGCACGTAAAAGACTCACTTTCGATACCCGTGCAGAGCTGGTTGAAAAGCAAACTCAAGATTGGAGCCAAGGCGTTGAAGCGCTAAAAGCTCGATTTGGCGAGATTATTGATAATTTAAGCCAACTCGGTGACTTCAATCTTTATCGCTTGGTGCCTGAATCTGGACGTTACGTAAAAGGGTTCGGACAAGCGTTCGTCATCTCTGGTGATGACATGCTCGATTTTGTTCACTTAACAGAAGGGCATGTTAAAGCTGAAAAAGAGCGTATGGAGCAATAAATAGTACCAATAAGTACTTAACCTAAAACCAGCTCAACAAATAACAATACCCTCAAATCGGTGCTTTAAGCGGCTCGCATGCGAATGCCGCTTAAATTCTTGCGCTTAAAATTTGAGAAATAACCATTGAGCTCACTTAAACATTTAAACATGGACTTAATAATGATTAAGCAAACTCCGCTTGCCATCGTGATTGGCGCATTGCTGTCAGCGCCTGCAGTCGCTGAAGAAACTACCTACTCATTTGACGAAGTTGTTGTGTCGGCAACGCGTATTGAGCAGGATAAAAAAGACGTATCGTCCTCGGTTGAAGTTGTTGAACGTGAACAACTTGATCAATCAATGACGTCAAATTTAAAGGATACATTTAAGTACACACCTGGTGTTGAAGCACAGGCTGACGGTCGATTCGGTGTTTCAGGCTTCAACATTCGTGGTATGGAAGATAGCCGCGTTAAAGTGATGGTTGATGGGGTTCAGCAGCCAGTACCGTACAACCCAGGTGCTAGTCAGCAACGTAAATATCCAAACGCTATTGAGCTAGATACCTTAACAGCAGTAGAAGTGAATAAAGGACCTTCTTCTAGTCTTTATGGTTCGGATGCGCTTGGTGGTGTGGTGTTGTTCCGAACCAAAAATCCTGAAGATGTCTTGGTTACTGAAGGGGATGAGCATCGTTTTGGCATCAAGAGTAGTTATGCCTCCGTGAATAGTGAGTTCAAAAATACGCTCACTTGGGCAATGCGCAAAGGTGATTGGGAAACGATCGCTATGCTGACTTATGCGGATGGCAGTGAGTACCAGACTCATGGTGATGATGCTGAGATTGTTGGTACAGAGCGAGGCGCAGCCGATCCTGCAGATACGCAGGTTATGAATGGGTTAGCGAAAATTTTCTATCAAGCCAATGAAGCGCATCGTTTAGGACTGACATTTGAGTACTACGATTATCAGCACGACTCATACCTTGCTTCTCAGGAAGGTTACGAGATCATGCCTGGGTTTGTTTATAGTGATTCATCGGTAGAAGACCAGAATACGCGTATGCGTATTGGTTTTGAACACGACTGGAAAATGAACACCGCCTTGGCTGATGAGCTGTTATGGAAGTTGAGCTATCAAACCACGGAAAGTGAATCGGACAACTATGATACGACCAACTGGGGAGTAATCTATGTTGATCGTATGCGTAATCGCCAACGAATCTCGAGCGATGATTCGATCCAGTTTGATGCTCAAGTGAACAAGCTGATTGACGCTGACACTCACTATCATCAGCTAACCTATGGTGCGAGTTATCTACAAAATGATTTCTCTCTAGAGAATACGGATTACATTCTTAGCAGTGGTACTCAGTCTGCTGGCAGCACAGGGTTACCCAATGCTGATGTACGCCAGTGGGGGATGTTTGTTCAAGATCAGCTATTCCTGTTTGATGAAAAACTTGTCCTTTCAGCCGGTCTTCGTTACGACTCATTCAAAACGACACCAGAAACGAGTGAAGGTTATGACACTGAGCAAGTTGGCAGCAGTAATGATGCTGTGACAGGCAGAATCGGTGCGGTTTACCATGTCACTGATATGTTCAGCCCTTATGTTCAAGTCAGCCAAGGCTTTAAAGCGCCAACGGTTTATGACTTATATTACAGCTACAGTGAAGGGGTTATTTTCGAAGGAAACCCTGACTTAGAAGCCGAAACGAGTTTGTCTTATGAATTCGGTTTCCGTGGTGAAAATGAAAGCTTGCAGTATGAAGCCAGTGTTTTCTATAGCGACTACAAGAACTTCATTACCAGTAATAAAGTGGGTGAAGACACAAGCTCAAGTAAAGATATCATCACTATGCAGAATATTGATGAAGCAAAAATTTACGGTGCTGAATTCGCTACAACGGTGCTTGGTCCGAAAGGTATCTATAGCCGTTTGAGCTTAGCTTACTTAGATGGTGAAGATAAGAGCACGGGTAGACAGTTAGATTCTATCGCTCCATTCACCGCCAATATTGGTTTCGGCTATAACTCGGCGAATCAAACATACGGTGCATTGGTTAATTACAAGTTTGTCGCGAAGAAAGACGAGTGGGAAGTTGAAGATAACATTGAAGCACCGTCTTACAATGTTGTTGATTTAACCGCTTATTACCGTCCAATGCAGGATATGACTTTGCGTGCAGGTTTGTTCAATGTGTTCGATGAAAAATACTGGCAGCTTACCGATGTGAGCGGTGAAGACGATAGCTTGAGTGATTTTGATTCACAAGCTGGTCGTAACTGGGGCGTAAGTGTGGAATACAATTTCTAATTTTGCTTTCTAGTTGAGTAACAAAGGGCGCTTAGCGCCCTTTTCTGTTTTTATCTTTCTGTTTGTAAATACTCTTCCGCTTCTTTCACACCCATATAACGCCCCAACGTTTTGAGCGGTACATTGTGTAAGTCGACCACAATTAGTCCGTCCAGAGCGTCATTAAAGTCCGGGTCGACATTGAAGCTAACCAGTTTACCGTTAAGTCCCAGATATTGGCGCAGTAAAACAGGCACGCCTTTGCCTTCATCAATTCGGTTAATAACCCGCGACAGTAGTTGAAGATCTGCGAGTGAGGTTAGCAAGCTCGCGTTCCACTGGGCTGGCACTATGGGTAATGGGTTCGTGGCAGCGACAAACTCAGCTTGTTCGTTATCATAGAAGTGAAGCGTCATAGTATCAGCTAATAACCGTCTTGCCTGCTCGCTGTAATCATTACTGATACTGACGGGACCAAACAGATGGGTATACTGCGGATTGTTGTAGATGTAAGCACCAATGCCTTTCCATAATAAAAGCAATGGAGCCATACTCTTTTGATAATACTCATCAATGACAGAACGACCCAGTTCAATCGCATTGCCCATATTTTGCAGAAAGCGAGGATCATAATTGAATAAAGTACTGGAGTATAAACCTTCAAGCCCTCGTGATTGCATGATTTGGTCAACGAGTCCCAATCGGTAAGCACCTACCATCTCATTGCGCTCTCTGTCCCAGATAAACAGGTGCAGATAGTCCCGGTCAAATTCGTCAACATCTAATGCCGTGCCCGTTCCTTCACCAACCTGACGAAAGTTTTTCTCTCTTAAGCGGCCTATCTCATGCATCAGAGACGGAATGTTATCAGAAGTCGAGCAGTATACATCGAACTCATTGTGTGAAAGCAGGTGAGCTGAGGTCGGCAATTGTTGCATATCCTGCAAAAGGTCAGCTAATGGTAGACGTTCTGCAATCGGTTGAAGCGATAAATCACTGCTGGCTTTGTTACGAACTGCGTTTGATTTGCTACCGAGCAAATAGGTATTTAACCGTAAATAATTCACCAACTGCTGGTCACACAAATGGTGGATTTCTTTGTACTGGATGGCATCGCTAATAGCGATATCGATACAGGTTTGATTCTTATTGAGTAGCTCTCTACCCAGCATTAATGTACGTAATAACGGATGAATTTTTCCGGCCATATAGAAGCGGGTTGAGTTTTGGCCGTCAATGTAAACCGGCACCGCTTTAGCTCTATGCTTTTTGATTAAGCGGCTAACGGACTGGCTCCACTCTTTATCTTCCAGACGGCGCTGTTTATTATCCACCAACTGTGACACTTCGCCTGCAGGAAACATCAGTAGCAAACCACCTTGTTCCAGGTGTTTATGTGCCTGACGTAGTGCCTGAAGGTTCGCTTTACGTGAATTTTCACCTTCGAAAACATCGACACCAATAAACAGAGAGTCCAGTTCAGGAACGGTTTTCAGGTATTGATTGGCCAGTATTTGAATATCAGAGCGAATGGTTAATAGTAGCTCTGCCAAAATAACGCCTTCAACGCACCCCAATGGATGGTTCGCGACGACAACAGTCGCACCAGATTCGGGGATATTATTCAGCGATCCTTTAATTACCTGATAATCAATACCCAGAACCTCAAGCGTAAAACGAAGGAACTGGCGGGTATCACAACCAGCAGGACGTTGTGCATAAAACTTATCCAGCTGACTTAAACCTGTGGCCCATTCTGCAAAGTGTTCACCCAAACCGAAAGGGGTTTTTCGTGGTAATTTAAAAGGGCTATTGGATAGCATATAAACCTCACAATCCTTGTATGTTGAGGTCATGCTAGAAGTCTAATATTTCAACTACGCTGCAATTGTGTGAGTGTTTGATGGCGAATTGTTTTCAGAATCATGACACGAGAAAACAAAAAGCCTGAGCTCAGCTCAGGCTTGGGTATCAACTGATTGAGTTGTGATTATAGTGATTTAGCGTAAAGCTCAATCACCTGTTCTTTCGTCATTGGGTGAGGATTACCCCCAGCACATGGGTCTGCAAGAGCATCATCAACCCAGGTCAGCGTATCTTCTGTGGTGACGCCCAGTTCCCCAAAGCCTGATGGAATACCTACACGACGGTTTAGCGCATTCAAGGCATCAATTGCTGCAACACTGGCTTCTTCTACGCTCATTGCTGAAGTGTCAACGCCCAGAGCTTGCGCAACTTTTGCAAATTTTTCAACGCGGTATGGGCGGTTAAATTCGCTGACGATTGGCAGAAGAATCGCGTTACACACACCGTGTGGTAGATCTTTGTGAGCGCCAGCAGGATGAGCCATAGCGTGAACCATACCCAGACCCGCGCTATTGAATGATAAGCCTGCAACGAACTGTCCGTACGCCATCATTTCACGAGCATCAACGTCAGAGCCGTTATCAACCGCTTTAGGCAAGTTTTCAGCAATCAGTCTGATTGATTCTAAAGATATGTAATCCGTTAGCTGATGAGCACCAACAGATACGTAAGATTCAACCGCGTGAGTCAGAGCATCAATACCCGTTGCGGCAGTAACAGATGCAGGAATACCTAGCATAACGCTTGCGTCATTCACTGAAATTTCAGGGATGATTTTATCAGAGATAATTACGTGCTTAACGTGAGTTGCGATATCGGTAATAACTGCGTTACTAGTCACTTCAGCCGCAGTACCTGCTGTCGTATTGATTGCGTATAGTGGTGCGCCCAGAACCTTTACTTGTTCAACACCGTTGTATGCCGCAATCGGCCCAGGGTTTGCCGATAAAATCTTAATTGCTTTAGCGGTATCAATAGAGCTGCCACCACCAAAACCAATGATGTATTTCGCAGCTTCAGTGCTGTACATATCAAATGCACTATTTACTGTATTAGTATCCGGGTTTGGACGTACATCGCTGAACAGTGCCAGGTTGAGCTTTGTGTCCATTAGTTTATCTGCAAACCCTAGCTCAACTAATGTTGGGTCACAAATAAGCAGCCCTTTTTCCTGTCCGTGTTCTTCGAGTAAACGTTCAACCAGGGCTTCAATAGCGCCCACACCAGACAAGTTAATTTTTGGGAATGCCAGTTTGAATACACTCATAATTACTTTCCTTAATATTTAATTTTGATAAAACCACGATTTATATAAGGGTATTAGAGCGCGTTTTTTTGCGTAATAACTTCAAATTTCTGCTGGTCAGCTAATTTTTGATGCACTTTTGCCAAGAAAGTTATGTCGGAATTCAAATTTTCACATTCCTTTTTAAGGACATAGAAAGCAAAAAGCCCCAGTGAGTTAACTGAGGCTAAAGGAGAGTTACTGTGACGCTTTAGGGCATATAGAAGACGGATTCCAACTCTACGGATTGTGGCGAGTTATCAGGATTGGTTGCCATTATGTCTTGCATAAAGGCCCACCATCTTTGACAGACTTCTGTTTGCGCGACCTTTTGCCACTGTTCTTCACTTTCTATCTCTACATAGCCGAATAGCTGGTGGGTTTGTTCATGAAAAAAGATTGAGTAATTGCTGCCACCATGAGTTTTCAGGACATCAACTAATTCCGGCCAAATTTCATCATGTCGTTTCTGGTATTCGGCTTTGCAACCTTGGTCTAATTGCATGACAAAGCCTTTGCGAATTAAATCAGTCACTGGGGGCTCCTTATATTTTAACGTTTGTATCCAGAGATCTGGGGTCATTGTCGAATCAACATTAAAGGATTCGCTCAAATAAACCTTGGTTAATTCACACTTGTTTGGATCAGCTTGGTAACTTTATCAAGGTGAATCACATCAGTTTCACAGTTTTAACAATATATCGTTCTGGTATGTGTGAAATGTGGGGCTTAGCCCAGAGCAAAAATGCAACAGTGTGTTTAATAAATGAACAGCTCTAACTGGAGTGTCTGAATGATCTATCTTAAAGCTCACGAATTCTTTATGGATTCAAAAAGTCCGGTGACAACTGAGATTCGTAGCCCTCAGGAACCTTATCCTGAGCATGCGCATTCGTTTGAAGAGATCATTATTGTATCTGGCGGAAATGGCGTGCATGTTATGAACGACATTCCGATGAATCTAAGCAAGAACTACGTTTGCTTTGTGAACAAAGAAGACCGCCACTTGTTTGATAGTGTTGATGATTTGTATTTAAGTAATGTCCTGTTCGATAAAGATAAACTATCAATCTGTTCATGCTTAGACAATTTTATGCCGCATCATGAAGGCGATGAAAACGGCTGGTTTATAAATGAGTCAGCCGCAGAGCGAGTAAATACGATTATTGAGCAATTGGATATTGAATCGCATACTGATTGTGAAGAATCGCGTTTAATTGCGCAGGCGCTGTTTCAACAGCTGATCATTGAGCTTTGGCGTGGAAAAATACAGCAAACCGATCTCAACAGCCATGATGATAAGGTGATTTTTGCGCTATCGCATATTAATAACCACTATTCTAAGCTTACAGAGCTAGAGCCTGTAGCCGATATTGCTAAGCTTTCTTCTCGTCAATTAACCAAGAGTATTAAGCATTTAACGGGCATGAGCTATAACCAGTATTTACATTATATTCGTGCCAGTAAAGCGCTGTCCCGGTTGCTTTACAGTGATAAATCGATCACTGATATTGCATTTGAAGTGGGGTACCAGGATAGTAACTACTTTTCGACTAAGTTTAAGCAAGTCTTCAATGTGACGCCAAGAGACGCTCGTTTAGGAAAAGAGAGAGCAGCAATCCGTTAGCCGCTCTGAGACAAAGACTCTATTGCTATTTTCCTACCAGTTCACCGACGGTGTTCGCAACATTTTGTGCTCCGTTGCGGATATCACGAATAAGTGCCTGGGTTTCCTGAAGCTGACGATTACATTCCACCACTTTTTTCTGAATATCCGTCATGGTCTGTTCTGATACAGCAGTAAGTTCACTATTGCGATTAACGATTTCCCCAACTTCATCGGTTGCTTTAGATGTATTGGATGCCAGTTTGCGGACTTCATCTGCTACAACCGCAAACCCTCTACCTGCTTCTCCAGCTCTGGCGGCTTCTATTGCTGCATTCAGTGCCAGCAAATTGGTCTGGTCGGCGATACTGGAGATGGTAGTAACAATATTGGTTATTTGCTGTGATTGATTCGCCAGTTGCTCCATAAGTTCACCTGCACGTATGACCGAACCGTCAATCTGACCTGCGATATCTGCAGCGGTGTCGAGTGTTTTTCCTCCGGCGTGAGCGATATCTAAGGTTTCCAGTGATGTTTTCTGGGCCATTTCGGAAGCGCTTTTAATCGCTTGAAGGTGCAAAATTCGATCAGTGATTTCGCTGGCTAACTTCATGACTTTAATCACTTTGCCTTTTTGGTCAAAGATGGGGTTGTATGTCGCTTCTAACCAGATTGTTTCACCATACTTATTTTTTCGTTCAAATAAGCCGGATTTGATCTCTCCTCGGGCCAGTGAAGGCCAGAAGTCTTTATTGTTCTGTACAAATTCATCTGTACAAAATATCGAGTGATGTTGGCCCTGTATTTCATTGAGCGAGTAGCCAACGCAACGACAAAAGTTGTCATTAGCGTTGATGATGTTGCCTTGAGGTGTGAACTCTATAAATGCCAGAGATTTTTTAATCGCATCGCTGACCGCTTGCTGACTGTCGATCAATTGTTTTTCTTCTGTTACATCACTGGCTACTTTGACGACTTTTGTTACTTTGCCATTGTCATCCGTTACCGGGATATACGTCGCCTCGATCCATAAGTCACTGCCATCTTTTGTTACTCGCTTAAAGGTATTTTGCTGCGGTTTACCCTGAGCCAGATCTCGCCAAAACTGCTGATATTGAGCAGAGGCTGTTAATGCTGGGTCGCAAAATATTCGATGGTGTTTGTTAATAACTTCTTCCAGTGTGTAGCCAACAGCATCCAAAAAGTGTGAATTGGCAACCAGAATTGTGCCATCAGGTGTGAATTCTATATACGGTACATGATGTTTTATCGCGGATAAAATCATGTTGGCAGCTTGTGCCTCACTGTGTTTATTGTCACTTTGTTGGGATTGTTTTTTACGATTAAAAGGAAACATATTTTTCCTCGAACTGAGTTAGGATGAGTTTTAGAGATGATTTTGTTTGGTGGTTTATACCTGGCAGACATCATTGAACACTAGATACAAGTGTACATCATATCGGTGGTGGATAAATAGAGATATTGTACAAAATTGTTTTTTGTATCACTTTTTTTGGAGTGGATTTATGGAGGGAGAGGTATACACACTCTGTAGCTTTCGTTTTTTATGACCAAATAAAAAAAGCCTGATGAATCTCTCCATCAGGCTTTCTGAATTGCCTCGCAGACTCAACTTTTAATTATAAGTTATTGTTAAGTAGGAGTATTGTTGGGTTGTATTTTATTTGTTGGTACATCTGGTGGTACATCATGGCGAAACCAATAGCATCGTTCTTTCAAAATCAGAGTGATTTACGAAAAATCTTGGCTAGATCACATTGCAATTAGCCTGAACCTAATCGCTCCACTGTTTTGGATGAAAGCGTAACTATGTTGTTCTGCCGCTTCATT
>Ga0075011_10000090_pt1 | contig 44868 bp, 36 predicted proteins | sample TARM_MetaG_T_14_FD_72354 | JGI IMG/M metagenome (GOLD analysis project Ga0075011, IMG submission 72354) | Freshwater microbial communities from Pennsylvania, USA, analyzing microbe dynamics in response to fracking - TARM_MetaG_T_14 | ecosystem: Environmental > Aquatic > Freshwater > River...
TTGTGCTGGCGACGTTTCTCAGCTTGGATAGCGCGCTTCTTAGCAGATTTACTATTTGCCAAGGGTCTAACTCCCAAAAACTTTTTCGTTAGGTAACATTTTAAGGCCGAGGACTATCCCTCATTTGCTATAAAATGTCAAATGATTTGTGCAAAAACCCATCGAGTCCCAAACAAGTTTGGTATCAGGAGGCCTTCGCGGTTAAGATGGCGTGGATTCTAACAGTATTTTTTTTCCAATGCTAATACTTATCTGCTCTCTGAAGGACATTCTTTTCATTCAGAGTCGCGTAGTGTTGTTTTAGCTCATTTTTCGAGGTTATCGTGAGCAAGCGCTTACTTAAGTCGGGCATCATAGTGAGTTCTATGACGTTAGTGTCCCGCGTTTTAGGACTCGTCCGAGACATTGTTGTGGCAAATTTGATGGGTGCGGGCGCCAGCGCCGACGTATTTTTCTTTGCCAATCGTATTCCTAACTTTCTTCGTCGGCTGTTTGCTGAAGGTGCTTTTTCTCAGGCGTTTGTTCCGGTTTTAACGGAGAGTCATGCTGCAGGAGATATGGATAAAACTCGGGAGTTAATTGCTCGAGCGGCCGGAACCCTCGGGGGGTTAGTATCCATTGTGACGATCCTTGGTGTTGTTTTTTCAGGTGCGGTTACTGCCGTGTTTGGTGCTGGCTGGTTTATTGACTGGCTCAATGGCGGGCCAGCGGCAGCTAAGTATGAACTGGCAAGCCTGCTACTTAAGATAACCTTTCCTTATTTATGGTTTATCACCTTTGTTGCTCTGTCTGGAGCGATACTAAATACACTGGGTAAATTTGCGGTATCTTCTTTTACACCCGTATTTCTTAATGTGATGATTATTCTTTCCGCCTGGTACATATCACCGTTATTGGCTCAGCCTGAAATTGGTCTGGCAATCGGTGTATTTCTCGGTGGTTTGGTACAGTTTCTATTTCAACTGCCATTTTTAATAAAAGCCGGAGTACTGGTGAAACCGAAGTGGGGCTGGAAGGATCCGGGGGTGGTCAAAATCCGGACTTTAATGATCCCGGCTCTGTTTGGAGTGTCGGTCAGTCAGATAAATTTGCTGTTTGATTCATTTGTTGCCAGTTTTTTGCAAACCGGATCAATCAGTTGGCTTTATTACTCTGACCGTTTATTAGAGTTTCCACTGGGCTTATTCGGCATTGCTATCGCCACTGTTATTCTTCCGGCGTTATCGCGCAAGCATGTTGACGCACAAAGCGAAGGCTTTGCCCATACAATGGACTGGGGAGTTCGTATGGTCACTCTTTTAGGAATCCCGGCCATGTTAGGGCTGATGGTGTTGGCGAAGCCTATGCTTATGGTGCTATTTATGCGTGGTGAGTTTTCACCAACTGATGTAGAGCAAGCGTCTTTATCACTGTTTGCTTACGCCGCGGGGCTATTGAATTTCATGCTTATTAAAGTATTAGCGCCAGGCTATTACTCTCGACAGGATACAAAAACACCGGTTCGCTTTGGCATTATCGCTATGGTGAGCAATATGGGGTTTAATGCGGTTTTTGCCTGGTTTTATGGTTATGTCGGATTAGCGGCTGCAACAGCACTGTCTGCCTTTATTAATATGGCACTTCTCTATAATGGGTTACATCAGCAAGGCGTTTACCGGGTAAGCCGCAAAACGCTAGTGTTTGTTTTTCGTCTATTGATTGCCGGAAGTGCTATGGTTGGAGCTGTTTTATGGCAGTTGCAGGCGATGTCGGTATGGCTTGAGTGGAGTTTTTATTATCGAGCATTGATGCTAGCGGCACTCATCGCTCTTGGTGCTGCGGTATATATTATTACGGCTCTGATTCTGGGGTTACGTTTGAAAGATCTAAAAGTGGCGAGCGAGTAGTCGTTAAAATACGCTGGTGAGTGCTTTATTATTGAGTTGTCGCTGAACAAGCATTTTGCGCTTAGTTGGGGATAGGGTATAATCCGTCGGTTTAACGCCCTGACTATAGATTTTAAGCTTGTTCCAATGGAATTAATTCGCGGTATTCATAACATCAAGCCTCGCCACAATGGTTGTGTATTGACGATCGGCAATTTTGATGGTGTTCATTTAGGGCATCAGCAGGTACTGCAACAAGTATCTCAACAGGCAAAATTGCTCGATTTACCCTCAGTGGTGATGACGTTTGAACCGCAGCCAATGGAGTTATTTCTTAAAGACAAAGCTCCGGCGCGCTTAACTCGGTTAAGAGATAAGTATGTTCAGTTGAGTAAACTGGATATAGATCGGCTGTTGTGTGTCAATTTTAACCATCATTTTGCCAGTTTGGATGCGGACAGTTTTATCCGTGACTTGTTGGTAAAACGTTTGGGTGTTAAGTTTCTGGTTGTCGGTGATGATTTTTGTTTCGGGCGAGAGCGCAAAGGTAATTTTACTATGCTCAAACAAGCCGGGCAAAAATACGGGTTCGAGGTTGTCAGTACAGAAAGCTTTTGTGTAGAAAATCTCCGCGTTAGCAGTACTGCAATTCGTGAATCACTGGCTAACAACGATCTGATGAATACATCAGAAATGTTAGGACGAAACTATAGTATTAGTGGCCGTGTATCCCATGGCCGAAAACTTGGTCGTACTATCGGTTTTCCTACGGCAAACATACCACTTAAACGCTGTGTTTCACCTGTGTCTGGGGTGTATGTTGTTGAAGCTTATGGATTGGGTGAACATCCGGTTGGAGGGGTTGCGAATATAGGGCAGCGTCCAACGGTTAATGGTGTTCGCCAGCAACTAGAAGTGCATTTATTTGATTTTCACGGCAATTTATACGGAAAACAATTAGAAGTAGCACTTTTACATAAGCTAAGAGATGAGAAAAAATTTGAGTCGTTTGATGCACTCAAACAACAAATAGAATTGGATGCTGATGCAGCTAGGGTGTGGTTGCTTCAGCTAAAGAATTAACCGGTTGATTCCACTGGCTAATATAATGTCTAACTTCGCCCAATACAACGGAATTAAGAATCGATGAGTGACTATAAAAATACCCTGAACTTACCTGAGACAGGGTTCCCAATGCGCGGTAATCTGGCCAATCGTGAGCCAGAAATGTTAGAGCGTTGGTACAAAGAAGATCTATACGGTGAAATCCGTAAAGCTAAAAAAGGCAAAAAATCCTTCATCCTGCATGATGGCCCTCCATACGCCAATGGCGACATCCATATTGGTCACGCACTTAATAAAATTCTTAAAGACATTATTATTAAATCTAAATCAATGGCTGGCTTTGACTCTCCGTATGTTCCGGGGTGGGACTGTCACGGTTTGCCTATCGAATTAATGGTCGAGAAGAAAGTTGGCAAGCCAGGCCAGAAAGTGACCGCGGCTGAATTTCGCGAAAAATGTCGTGAATATGCAGCCGGTCAGGTAGAAGGCCAAAAAGAAGGCTTTAAGCGTCTGGGTATTCTGGGTGAATGGGATAAACCATACCGCACAATGGATTTTGCAACAGAAGCCAATATTATTCGTGCGTTAGGCAAAATTGCTGATAACGGCCACCTACTGAAAGGTTTCAAACCCGTTCATTGGTGTACTGATTGTGGTTCAGCTTTGGCAGAAGCGGAAGTTGAATACAAAAACAAAGTATCGCCTTCTATTGATGTACGTTTCAAAGCAGCAGACGAAGCTGCACTACTTGCTAAGTTTGATCTTAAATCTGATCACGTAGGTGAAGGTGATGTGTCAATCGTCATCTGGACAACAACACCTTGGACTCTTCCCGCTAACCGTGCTGTTTGTCTACGCGATGATCTTGAATATGTTTTGATTCAGGTAGAAGCTGCTCCTGAAAACGATCAGCAGCCTGAACGTATTATCGTTGCTTCTGAATTAGCGAAAGACGTGATGGATCGTGCTGGTATTGAGCATTTCCATAACTTAGGTTTTGCGAAAGGCAGCGATCTGGAGCTGACTCAATATCAGCACCCATTCTATGACTTTACTGTTCCGGCGATCCTTGGCGATCACGTGACTACAGATTCAGGTACAGGTGTTGTGCACACCGCACCGGGCCATGGTCAGGAAGACTTTGCTGTCGGTCAGCAGTATGGCCTTGAAGTTGCAAACCCGGTTGGTTCAAATGGTGTGTATCTGCCTGATACAGAACTGTTTGCCGGTCAGCATGTATTCAAAGCGAATGATAATGTTGTTGAGACTCTAAAAGAAAAAGGCGCTCTGCTTCATCATCACGCTTATGAACATAGCTACCCACACTGCTGGCGCCACAAAACTCCAATCATCTTCCGTGCAACGCCACAATGGTTCGTTTCTATGGATCAGGCTGGTCTGCGTGCTCAGGCACTGGAAGCGATCAAAGGTGTTAAATGGATGCCGGATTGGGGTCAAAGCCGTATTGAAGGGATGATCGAAGGTCGTCCTGAATGGTGTGTATCACGTCAGCGTACTTGGGGGGTGCCAATTGCACTGTTCGTTCACAAAGAAACTGCTGAACTGCACCCAAATAGCTCTGAAATTGTTGAGAAAGTTGCGAAACTGGTTGAAGAAAAAGGTATTCAGGCATGGTGGGACGTAGAGCCTGCTGAGCTGTTAGGCGATGATGCGGATAAATACGAAAAAGTACTGGATACGCTAGACGTATGGTTTGACTCTGGTGTGACGCACTATGCCGTTGTCGATAACCGCGAAGAGTTTAACGGTGCCGAAGCCGACATGTATCTTGAAGGTTCTGACCAACACCGTGGTTGGTTCCAGTCATCTCTAATTTCATCGATTGCGATGAAAGGTAAAGCACCATACAAAGAAGTTCTGACTCACGGTTTCGTGGTAGATGGTCAGGGCCGTAAGATGTCTAAATCGATCGGTAACGTGGTTGCGCCTAAAGATGTCACCAATAAACTTGGCGCTGATATTCTTCGCCTGTGGGTTGCTTCAACGGATTACACTGGTGAAGTGGCCGTGTCTGATGAAATCTTAAAACGCAGTGCGGATTCTTACCGTCGTATCCGTAATACCGCGCGTTTCTTCCTGGCAAACCTGAATGGTTTTAACCCGGCAACCGACTTAGTCCCTGCTGATGAAATGGTGGCTTTAGACCGTTGGGCTGTAGGTCAGGCGTTGGAAGCTCAGCAAGAGATTGTGAAAGCTTACGCTGAATATAATACTCATGCCGTGGTTCAGGGTTTAATGCACTTCTGTTCCATTGAGATGGGTTCTTTCTACCTGGATGTAATCAAAGACCGTCAGTACACAGCGAAGAAGGGCAGCCACGCGCAACGTAGTTGTCAAACAGCGCTTTACTACATCGTTGAAGCTCTGGTTCGTTGGATGGCTCCTATCATGTCATTCACTGCGGATGAAATCTGGAACGAAATGCCAGTGAAACAAGCTAACGGTGAAGACCGCGATAAGTTTGTATTTACCGGTGAATGGTATGAAGGCCTGTTTGGTCTTGCTGAAGGTGAAGAACTTAACAACGAATTCTGGACGCAAATTCAGTCAGTACGTGGTGCTGTAAACAAACTGTTGGAAAGTGCTCGTAACGAGAAAACCATCGGTGGTGCTCTGCAGGCTGAAGTGACTCTGTTTGCCGATGAAGCTCTGGCTGCGAAAATCAATAAACTTGAAGATGAGTTACGTTTCGTTCTGCTGACTTCAACAGCGACAGTGAAGCCGCTTTCTGAAAAGACTGACGCTGCACACCAAACGGATATTGAAGGCTTGTTTGTTCAGGTTACTAAATCTGAAGCAGAGAAGTGTGACCGTTGTTGGCACCATACTGCGGATGTAGGCACGATTAGTGGTCATGAAAAAATCTGTGGTCGTTGTGTGTCTAACGTTGAAGGTGAAGGCGAAACCCGCAAATTCGCATAATTGAAGGCCTTTTACATGACACAGCAAGCATTAACGCTGAAACAATCGGGAGTGCGCTGGCTTTGGCTGGCCCTCCTGGTATTCATCGCGGATATTGGTATCAAGTTAGCTGTGATGAATGGCATGGGCTATGGATGGGAGAATCGCATCGAGATTCTGCCTTTTTTCAATTTGCTCTATGTACATAATTACGGTGCAGCTTTCAGTTTTTTAAGTGATCAGGCCGGTTGGCAACGGTGGTTCTTTACCGCCATCGCTTTTGCTGTCACAGCGTTGTTAACATTTTGGATGCGACGTTCTCCTGCCAGTGAAAAATGGAACAACATCGCGTATGCGTTGATCATTGGCGGTGCTGTTGGCAACGTTTTTGATCGTGTTGTTCATGGCTTTGTGGTTGATTACCTGGATTTCTATTGGGGAACTTACCATTGGCCTGCTTTTAATTTGGCGGACAGTACGATTTGTATTGGTGCTGCGATGATCATTTTGGATGGTTTTCGTGGCAACAAAAAATCAGATTGACGACTGCTGCAGACCCTTTTTCAGGAAGGATTATTGAATAACCCCAAGCGCTGTCCGTTGATTCGGAGAGCGCTTTTTGTTAGAAGGTGACTTGTAAACGAGACGCCTAAAGATCTCGTTATAATATTAAGGAAGCCCAACGTGACAACAATAACTCAAAACTCCGCGGTAACCCTGCATTTTACGATTAAATTAAAGGATGGTTCTGTTGCTGATAGCACTCATAACTCAGGTAAACCTGCGAAGTTAGTCGTTGGCGATGGCAGCTTAAGCGAAAACTTTGAGCAGCATCTGATTGGTATGCAAGCGGGTCAGCAACAATCAATAGAGCTGACGGCTGAAGATGCTTTTGGCCAGCCTAATCCGGACAATATTCATCATATGGACCGAACGAAATTTATCGGTGAATCTGATGTTGAAGTCGGTACTATCATGGCATTTAGTGGCCCTGACGGTATGGAAATTCCGGGTATTATCACCGATATCGCAGGTGATTCTGTGACCGTCGATTTTAATCACCCATTAGCCGGACAAGATGTCATCTTTGATGTTGAAATCTTGTCTGTTGAATAACTATTTACTCAGAAGTTTATCTATGAGCAATAACATGAAAATACTGTTAGCGAACCCTCGCGGCTTTTGTGCTGGTGTTGATCGTGCAATCAGCATCGTTGAACGTGCATTAGAAATGTACCAGCCGCCAATTTATGTGCGTCATGAAGTTGTTCATAACCGATTTGTGGTTGAAGGGTTAAAACAGCGTGGGGCCATTTTTGTTGAGGAGCTGAATGAAGTTCCTGACGACAATATTGTTATTTTTTCGGCTCACGGTGTTTCACAAGCAGTGCGTAAAGAAGCAAAAGAGCGTGAATTAACGGTATTTGATGCAACCTGTCCTCTGGTTACTAAGGTTCATATGGAAGTGGCTCGTGCCAGCCGCAAACATATGGAGGTCGTTTTGATTGGTCATGCTGGTCATCCTGAAGTCGAAGGTACTATGGGGCAGTATGCGAGTGATAAAGGCGGGATGTATTTGGTTGAAAAGCCAGAGGATGTAATCGCACTGGCTAAGAAAGTCAAAGATCCTGGGCATTTACACTACGTTAGCCAAACGACACTTTCGGTGGATGAAACCGCAGATGTGATTGATAAATTGCGAGAAGTCTTTCCGGAAATTCAGGGACCGCGTAAAGATGACATCTGTTACGCAACGCAAAATCGTCAGGATGCCGTTCGTCTTCTTGCGAGTGAAGTGGATGTAATGATCGTCGTTGGTTCAAAGAATTCATCTAACTCGACACGTCTGAAAGAGTTAGCAGAAAAATTGGGTACGCCGGGTTACCTGACTGACTGTCCGGAAGATTTACAAGCTGCATGGTTGGAAGGGAAAAGTAAAATTGGTGTTACTGCTGGTGCGTCAGCTCCAGAAGAATTAGTCGATCAAATTATTGCCCGAATTAAAGATTTGGGTGCGGCTTCTGTGGAAGAAGTTCTGGGACGTGAAGAAAATATGTTCTTTGAAGTGCCGAAAGAGCTGCAGATTAAACAAGTCGATTAGCGCTGGCTGTTTTTATTTTCATTATAAAAATGTTGTCAGCAAATAAAAAGGGGGCTCCAATCGGAGCCCCCATCATATATCAGTAATTGTATTATACGGTTTCAGTGATGCCTGATGGTTTCTCTTCATCCGCCAATTCTGTTTCACCTTTACCTTTTGAAATTTTAATCACGTAAGCGGCAATCGATAGCGCTGCGACAACACCAATAATGGTTGATAGTTGCATTGGCAGACCAAAGCCTAGCGTGCTGTTATTCAGAATGAAGGTAATACAAACAGAAGTCATAAATGTTGCTGGTACCGTGGTGATCCAATGGAACTTGTTATGACGAAGCAGGTAAGCAGACGCTGTCCACAACATCATTACAGCGGTGGTCTGGTTGGCAAAACCGAAGTAGCGCCAGATGATACCAAAATCAACCTGAGTAAGGATGCCACCGATAACGAATAGCGGCAGAGCCATAAACAGACGGTTACGCAGTGTTTTCTGTTCCATGTTGAAGTATTCAGCAAGGATTAGACGGCTAGAGCGGAATGCAGTATCACCAGAAGTGATAGGCAGGATGACAACGCCCAAGAACGCCAAGATACCACCGAATACACCAAGCAGGCCGAATGATGAGCTGTAAACAACATTACCTGGACCACCGTTTGCAACGGCTTCTTGTAGTGATTCCAGAGAACCGAAGAATGAGAGTGCGATAGCACACCAAATCAGGGCGATGATACCTTCACCAATCATTGCTCCGTAGAAAACGAAACGACCATTCTTTTCGTTTTCAAGGCAGCGAGCCATAAGTGGAGACTGAGTTGCGTGGAAGCCGGAAATAGCACCACAAGCAATGGTGATGAATAGGGCAGGCCATAACGGCATGTCGTTAGGGTTCATGTTAGTAAACATATCGCTGACTTCGAATCCACCCAGAACCTGGTGTTCGCTTGAGAATGCGATAGCAGTAATTAAACCAACCGACATGAAAATTAGTAGCGCGCCGAATAGTGGATAGAAACGGCCGATGATTTTATCGACAGGTACAATTGTTGCAACGATGTAGTAAGCAAAAATTATTAGCACCATCGTGGTCATGCTTACTGTCAGGTCAGTTTGATCGTTGATTAGGTTCGTGATCATGCCCGCAGGTGCTGATACGAATACAACCCCAACAAGTAAAAGGAGAACAATGGCAAAGATGTTCATAAAGTGTTTGGCGCCATTGCCAAGGTAACGACCTGTCATGGTTGGAACGGATGCACCACCATTACGGATGGATAGCATACCAGAGAAGTAATCGTGAACAGCACCAGCAAAGATACAGCCGATAACAATCCACAGCATTGCTGCCGGGCCGTAAAGTGCCCCCATGATAGGGCCGAAGATAGGGCCGACACCAGCGATGTTAAGTAATTGAACAAGGTAAACTTTTGGCGTTGACATGCGAACATAGTCCACACCATCAGCTTTAGTATGGGCAGGGGTTTGGCGATTCTCGTTAATGCCGAATATTTTTTCTACGACTGCACCGTAGATAAAATAACCGGCAAGCAGTGCTGCGACACAGGTTAAAAACCACAACATAGCATTTGTCCTTAGTTATTGAATTATTAATTAAGCTCAAAGTGGATATTAAGCAATCGCTAATCTAGTAGCACCTGCTTTCCACGTTAGTGGTCGAATAGAGAATTAAGCGGTATTTAAATTGGTTGAGTGGTTTTAAATTAGTAAAGAGTGGTTATTGGGTGTTATACCTAAATTAAAGCAGCGCAATGACTGCGTAGCGTTAACAGAAGAAGGTTGATAATGAAAAACATAATGTTAGTAGTGGTCGTCGCAGGCTTATGCGGTTGTGCGGCGAGTGATAGTGAATTAGCGAAAAGTGGCGACTGGTATCAGATCGGTTACCAGGATGGTGTCATCGGGCATTCACAACGTTCTTATAAAGTTTTATCTGAATTGGGAGATGTACAAGAGTCAGATTATGAAAATGGCTACTCAGTAGGGATTAATGAATATTGTAATCCTGACTTTGCTTACCAGATTGGTGTGAACGGTCAGTATTACGAAGGCGTCTGTGAAGGTACAGACAATGCTCAAAAGTTTCGTATGGAATGGCAACGTGGTTGGAATGAATACAACCACTGACGACGCCATTGGGCGTAGCTATAAATGTAATTTTCAATCTATAGACGATCGTTATAAGCAGGGGTTTTAGAATGCACGACGAGTCCGTTGCCCTGGCGCTAGCAGCTGTTGGCGTTATTGGTTTGTTATGTCAATGGTTAGCATGGAAATTGCGTTTACCTGCCATTTTGTTTTTATTACTCGCAGGGATAGTGGTGGGCCCTGTAACAGGGATTCTTGAACCCCAGAAGTTATTAGGAGAGTTACTTTTTCCGCTGATTTCTTTAGCAGTAGCAGTGATACTGTTTGAAGGCAGTTTAACTCTGAATTTTAAAGAGATCAGAGGGGTAAGTAATACTGTTTGGAGTATTGTATCCGTTGGTGCGTTGATTTCGTGGGGAATTACCTCTGTCGCTGCCCATTATTTACTGCATTTTGACTGGCCACTGGCCTGGCTATTCGGCAGCTTAACCGTCGTCACAGGACCGACTGTTATCGTTCCTTTATTGCGCACGGTAAGACCGAACACCAAACTTTCCAATGTGCTTCGCTGGGAAGGGATTCTTATCGATCCACTGGGCGCTTTATTTGTGGTTATGATCTACGAGTTCATTGTTTCAAGCAGTGAAGCGCACAGTTTACAAGTCTTCGCACTGATTATTGCTATTGGTTTCATTTTAGGTATTGCTTCCGGTGTGGCGGTGGCCTGCATGTTACGTAAAGCGTTGATCCCAGAGTATTTGCAGCCTTTTGCTGTGTTGAGTGTTGTTCTGGGTGTGTTTGCTTTGTCTAATACCATGGAGTCAGAATCCGGTCTGTTGACGGTGACGATTATGGGCATGTGGTTAGCCAATGCGAAAGATGTCAATATTCGTCATATTTTGCACTTTAAAGAGCACCTGACGCTGTTACTGATCACTGGGTTGTTTATATTGCTGGCCGCGCGGATCGAGTTGGAAGATTTTTCAACGTTGGGGATAAGTGCTTTAGCCTTGTTTGTTGTTATGCAATTGATTTCCCGTCCGGTTTCAATCTTTTTGTCTACGGTACGCAGCAGTTTGGTGCTTAAAGAAAAGCTGTTTCTTGCCTGGGTCGCTCCACGAGGGATAGTCGCAGCCTCAATATCTTCTTTGTTTGCGATTAAGTTGAGTGCATTAGGCATGACGGAAGCGGAGCTGTTAGTTCCTCTGACCTTCATGGTTATTATCGGCACTGTGGTATTGCAAAGTGCGACTGCCAGGCCAATGGCCGTGGCACTCAAGGTGGCGGAGCCGGCACCGAAAGGGTTTCTTATCATCGGGGCGAATGAAGTCGCGCGGAAGTTAGGTCAGGCGATCAGTAAATATAACTGTCGGGTGATTCTTACCGATTCAAACTGGGATTATATTCGACAGGCAAGAATGCTTGGGCTTGGGTACTATTATGGTAATCCGATATCCAGCCATGCGGATGAATATTTGAACTTGATTGGTCTGGGTCATGTGCTGGCACTGACTCCGGATAAGCATTTCAATATCATGGCTTGTATGCAGTTGCTATCTGATTTTGGTGATAAACGAGTGTTCTGTTTACAAGATAAAGTGAATGGTAATACTAAAGATAAAGACAAGCATGTCGTTGCTCAGCAATATCATGGTTTGTCGTTTCTTGGCGGTGAAATTACTTACAAGAAGTTAGCCAGCCTTATTAACCAAGGTGCGGAAATTAAGCATACTAAATTGAGTAGCAGTTTTAGCTATGAAGATTACCTGTTGAAGAATAAAGGTAGTTATATTTTGCCGTTGTTCGTTGTTGACTCGAGAACCCGGGTGCAAATCTGTTCAGATCCAAAACGCTTCGAGCCTAAAGCAGGCGAAACCGTTGTGGCATTGGTGAAAAATTAATGATCCTCAATCGCTTTTCTAAGGAATCCATCGGAGTCGGACAGCTTTTCTTTAGCTTGTTCCGCATCAATTCCGGTTAAATTCATCAGTATAGCGACTTTGGCATTGTAATCACTTTGGTCGAGTAGTGTTTTGGCGGTTGTTTCATCACAATCAGTGGCTTGCATAACAATTCGAATGGCTCTCGCTTTGACTTTAGAATTGTTCGGCTGGGCATCAACCATCAGGTTTTTATAGCTTCTTCCCAGGCAAATCATGCTGGCGGTTGTTAACATATTGAGGATTAATTTTTGTGCGGTTCCCGATTTTAAGCGTGTTAATCCGGACAAAGCCTCCGGCCCGACCTCTGGACATATAGATATCGTCGCCAGCTTTGCGATAGGGGACTCTGGAATTGAAGACAAAGAGATTGTTTTCGCACCCAATTGATTTGCGTATTCCAGAGCCCCTACTACGTAGGGAGTTCGTCCGCTGGCGGCCACTGACACCAGAATATCGCGGCGACAAAAATTTATCGCTTTTAAATCGTTTATACCTAAGAATGGAGAGTCTTCTGCGGCTTCGTGGGCGGAAAACATCGCTTCTCTTCCACCCGCAATAAGGCCAATAATCATCTTTTCACTGATGCCAAAAAATGGTGGGCATTCTGTTGCTTCGATAACACCAAGCCGACCACTAGTTCCCGCTCCCTGAAAGATTAAACGTCCACCTCGTTTTAAAGCGGAAGTAATATTCTCTACAGCTTTGGATATTTGTGGCAGCACCTTTTCTACCGCAACGGGAACCTGTTGATCCTGTTGATTGATACGCTTTAGGATTTCATTTGCTGGCAGTAAATCCAGGTCGGTCGTCTCTGGATTTTGCTGCTCAGAAACAAGATGAGAGAGCGCGGATAAAAGCGCATCATTAGCCATGCTTATTTTAATTCCTTATTAAATAACGTTTGTTGGATTGCAGACTGCGAAAACAGATTAAATGTAAGGTCACTAATCAGGATAGTATATCACTCCAAGGCTGGCAGTTCGGCTTGCTCCGGTGACGGCTGGGAGGTTGCTTGGTAAATGATGCATACGGCGATAAGCTAACCATGCAAAGGCCATGGCTTCCATATAGTCACTATCTACGCCTTTATCAATCGTTGGTGCAACTTTCCAGTCTGGTAATAATGCCTGAATACGCTCCATTAGCAGCGGGTTTTGTGCACCGCCGCCACAGACTAATATTTCCGGAGAAGTCCCGTGGTTGAATTGCGCGATCTGGTGGCAGATGGTTTGTGCAGTATATTCACAAAGCGTCCGCTGTACATCACTTTGATTATAATCCTGGCCTTTAAGATGTTGTTCAAGCCATTCCAGATTGAATAGCTCGCGTCCGGTGCTTTTAGGTGCCTGCTGAGCAAGGAAAGGTTCCTTGAGTAACTGCGTCAGTAAGCTAGAAATAACCTCTCCCTGAGACGCCCATTGTGCATCTTTATCGAATCCGGTTGCCCGGTTTTTCACACACCACGCATCCATTAACATGTTACCCGGACCGGTGTCATAGCCGATGACTTCACCATTAGGTTTGAGGACAGAAATATTGGCAATGCCGCCAATATTGAGAACCACGACTGTTGAGTCGGTTACATCAAAAATAGTGTGGTGAAAAGCCGGAACTAGTGGTGCTCCTTGTCCTCCCAGAGCCATGTCTTTGCGTCTGAAGTCGGCAACGGTAGTGATGCCGGTTTTGCTGGAGACGATATTGTGATCTCCAATCTGCATAGTAAAAGCCTTGTCACCATTAGGTTGGTGGAAGACCGTTTGACCATGGCTGCCAATGGCTGAGATTTGCGTTTTATCGAATTGTGATTTTGTCAGCAGTGCTAAAACAGCATCAGAAAACAGGTGTCCAAGTTGATGGTCAAGTTCGCCCACTTCAGGTAGGTTGGTCGTTTGTCCGGTACATATATTAAGCAAACGAGATTTGAGCTGTTCAGGGAAAGGAAAGAAGTCATGTTCAAGTAATTCAATATTATTCCCCTGCATGGCAACCAGCGCACTATCAACACCATCTAAACTCGTGCCAGACATTACGCCAATATAAAGTTCTCGTTCATTCATAGGTCATCTCTTAGTTGGGGCAACAGTCCATCGAACTCAATAAACTGATTGTAATTGAAAAATAAACTGAATAACCTCATCACAAAGACAAAATTTTAAATTTAGGAGAAATGATGGGACCACTTTGGCTCGATGTTGAAGGTTACGAACTAACTGCAGAAGATCGCGAAATTTTGCAGCATCCTACTGTTGGTGGTGTCATTTTATTTGCTCGTAATTATCACGATAATCAACAGTTACAGGCGTTAAACAGAGCAATTCGTGATTCAGCCAAACGTCCGATATTAATTGGTGTTGATCAGGAAGGTGGTCGCGTTCAGCGTTTTCGTGATGGTTTTAGTCAGATACCCGCGGCTCAGCTATACGCTCAGTGTGATAACGGTATTGAACTGGCGAAACAGGGCGGTTGGCTAATGGCGGCTGAGCTTATTGCTCATGATGTTGATTTAAGCTTTGCACCAGTACTGGATAAAGGCTTTGACTGTAAAGCGATAGGTAACCGCGCCTTTGGTGATGATGTCGAGACGGTATTAAGCCATAGTAGTGCGTTTATGCAGGGCATGAAATCAGTCGGCATGGCGACCACGGGCAAGCACTTCCCTGGACATGGTGCTGTTATTGCCGATTCTCATCTGGAAACACCTTATGATGAACGAGAAGTGATCAGTGAAGACATCAGGATTTTTAAAGCTCAAATTGAAGCGGGAATTCTGGATGCCATGATGCCTGCCCATGTTATTTATCCTCATTTTGATTCTCAGCCCGCAAGTGGTTCAGCCTACTGGCTAAAACAAGTGTTAAGAACGCAGATGGGTTTTGAAGGCATTGTATTTTCAGATGATTTAAGCATGGAAGGGGCCGCGATTATGGGATCGCCAAGCGAACGTTCAAAACAAGCGTTACAGGCGGGATGCGATATGATTCTGATGTGTAATAAGCGCGAAGCGGCGGTAGAAGTGTTAGATAACCTGGATATTATCGAAGTGCCTCACGCTGCTCAATTATTGAAAAAACAAGCGTTCAGCTATCGTGATTTACAATTATCACCACAATGGAAACAGGCTGTAGCAGCAATGTCCCGAGTGATCGATCTGCACACTTAAATACTACCGTCATTGTTGCTAAGAGCCTGCCTACGAAGAGCGTTGTGATTAGATTCCTGATATTTCGTTCCCGAAATTCAGCAATGACGTATTTTTCGTCATCCCAGAAAATACGCAGCATTATCTGGGAGCTGATTCGAGTGTGCTGTAGCCAAATTCCAGCTTTTGCAGGAATGACGGGGCGCAGGCTCAGTACTGCGCCTCTTTAATGGAACCCCAGTGTCTCCTTGAGCTCTTTCAGATAGCGACGGCTGACGGGAACTTTGTGATCGGAACGGGTGATGATCTCTGCTAATCCGTTCTCAATCAGCTTGATCTCTTTTATCGCTTTTACATTGATCAGATACTGTCGATGGCAACGCAGTAACGGTGTTTTCTCCTCTAGCACTTTCAGAGTCAACTGGCTGGTGGCACGTTGCTCCTTTGTTTGCACATGTACCCCGCTTACATCGCTAAATGCGAACTCAACATCATTAGTCGCAATAATAACAATACGGTTGTGGCCAATACACGGTACCTGATCAAGCGCATTTGGGACCAGAGCCGAATAGTCTTTTCCTTGACGAGTACTGCGTTGCAAACGTTTCAGAGTTTTACTCAGACGAGCAACATCGATAGGCTTGAGCAGATAATCAAACGCATTGTCTTCGAATGCCTGTAATGCATACTGATCATAAGCGGTAACAAAGACCACTTTGGGCATCGTTTCAGGATCAAGCATACTCAGCATTTCGATACCGGTTATCTGTGGCATCTGAATATCCAGAAAAACCACTTCAGGTTTGAGCTGATTGATTTTCTTTAAACCTTCAATGGCGTTATTTGCCTGTCCGAGGACTTTAATTTGGCCACTCTCTTCAAGTAGCTCGGTTAATTCTTCACGGGCAAACAGTTCATCATCAATGACTAGTGCTGTCAGCATTACGATTCCTTACTCAGTATCCTGATTTGGTATGATAAAACTCATTCTGGTGTATTGTCCGGGCTCGACTTCTGTTTTTAGAGCAGAAATGTCGCCAAATGTGGTGGTAAGGCGCTTAGCGACAATCTGCATACCTAAACCATCATGATCCTCACTCGGCGCCTGGTAGCTCCCAGCGTTGTCTTCAACAACAATTTGATGGCCATTAATGGTTGGTTTGCTGTAGATCCTGACTTTTCCTTCTTCAAGCAGGTTGGAAGTACCGTGTTTAACAGCATTCTCAACCAGTGGCTGCAAAGTAAATGTCGGAACACAACGCTCAAGCAGTGAATCATCAATATCCATTTCTACATCCAGTCGGTCGCTAAAACGGGCTTTTTCTATGGTCAAATACGCATTAACGTGTGCCAGTTCATCTTTGAGTGTCACGGTTTCAATATTCTGCTTCAAATTACTGCGGAAGAACTGCGATAAATGCTGAATTAACTCTCGAGCTTTGGTCGGATCGCGGCGAATGACGGCACTAATCGTATTGAGTGCATTAAACAGGAAGTGCGGATTAACCTGTGCTTGTAACAGTTTAATTTCAGCCCGAGACAGTAGAATTTGTTTCTGTTGGTATTCGCCATAGAGTATTTGGCTTGACAGCAACTGTGCGATTCCCTGAGCCATTGACATGTTGATGGTTGAAAACAGCTTCCGTTTCGGTTCATATAACTTAATGGTTCCAATCACCCGGTCTCCGGCGCGCAGAGGAATAATAAGAGCTGAGCCAAGTTTACAGTTTGGAGAGATAGAGCACTGATAAGGTTGCTCTTTACCATCCAGATAAATAATGGCATTGCTTGAAATTGAGTCCAGTGTGCTTTGCGAAGAGATCGGTGTGTTCGGTTTGTGGTGGTCATCTCCGATACCAACAAACGCCAGAATCTTTTCCCGGTCTGTTATTGATACCGCACCAACGTTAGTGAGTTCGTAAACTATACGCGCGATCTTATCGGCATTTTGCGGATTGAATCCTTGAGCAAGAATACCGACTGAACGTTCAGCAATATTCAGTGCTCGGCGTGAAAATGTTGCTGAGTACTCTTCGAAAATGGTTTTTCTGTCCTGCAGGATGCTCATAAACAGCGCAGCCCCGACTGAGTTAGCAATAATCATTGGAGCAGCAATGGTTGAAACGAGAGCGTAGGCTTCTGTAAACGGCCTGGCAACCAGAAGGATCAGCAGCATCTGTACCACTTCGGCAAATAGGGTGACGGCAAAGACAATACTTGGGCTAAATACCAACCGACCTTTACTGTTTTTTAGCAGGTACATATGCAGCAAACCGCCAATCAAACCTTCGGCGGTTGTTGATATAGCACAGGCAAGGTCGGTAAAACCGCCTAAAGTGTATCGGTGTATACCACCAGTAAACCCAACAGCAAAACCGACGACAGGCCCGCCAAATAAGCCACCCATAACGGCCCCAATAGCGCGTGTATTTGCAATGGCATCATCTATCTGCAGCCCAAAGTAGGTTCCCATGATGCAAAAAAGAGAGAACAGAACATAAACACTAATCTTGTGGTCTATCCGGCTGGATATGTTCAGTAGCGGCAGAAACAACGGTGTTTTACTCAACATATAAGCCAGTACAAGGTAAACACACATTTGTTGTAATAGTGAAAGGACTAAATCCATAATTGATCCAGCAGGTTTAAATGATTAGAGGGTGAAGAGTCAGTGGCTATTTTATGAGAGTTCGTAGCAAGAAATCACGCTTTAATAACAAGATTAGGGATAATGGACCATTTTATTTTAATGTAAAACAATTTGTACATGTGTGTTTTTATTAATTTACACTTGAATTCTTTTTATACCCTGATAAGTTGTCTCTAACAAAGGTTCTGTTTTCAACTTTAATTGAGTGTAAATAATTTATTACAGGTGTCGAGATGAAGAAAAGTGATTTAAGTGATATCAATATTATTGATGAGCAAATATTGATTACGCCGGATGCGCTAAAAGCGAAATTGCCCTTGAGTGATGACAGCCGTAGCTTTATTCGAGAATCTCGTCAAACCATCGCAGATATTATCCACAAGCGTGATCACCGTCTGCTTGTGGTTTGTGGTCCTTGCTCTATTCATGATGTTGAAGCGGCAAAAGAATACGCAAAGCGTTTGAAAGCTCTGTCTGAAGAACTGAGTGATCAGTTATACATCGTGATGCGGGTGTACTTTGAAAAGCCACGTACTACGGTTGGCTGGAAAGGTTTAATCAATGATCCTCACTTAGATGGTTCTTTCGATATTGAGCACGGTTTGCATGTTGGTCGTCAGTTGTTGGTTGATCTGGCGGAAATGGGGATTCCGTTGGCTACAGAAGCATTAGATCCGATTAGCCCACAGTACCTGGCAGATACATTTAGTTGGGCAGCGATTGGTGCACGTACGACGGAATCACAAACCCACCGTGAAATGGCCAGTGGTCTTTCGATGCCAATTGGATTTAAAAATGGTACTGATGGCAGTTTGTCGACCGCCATTAATGCGATGCAGGCTGCTTCCTCAAGCCACCGTTTTATGGGGATTAGCCGTGAAGGGCAGGTAGCGCTACTGACCACACAGGGGAATTCGAACGGGCATGTTATTTTGCGCGGTGGTAAGCAAACAAATTACGATTCCGTTTCCGTTGCTGAGTGTGAGCAGGATCTGGCGAAATCTGGCTTAGATGCGGCATTGATGATCGATTGCAGCCATGCGAACTCGCGTAAAGATTACCGACGTCAGCCTCTGGTGGCGGAAGATGCAATTCATCAAATTCGTGAAGGCAACCGTTCTATTATCGGTCTGATGATTGAGAGTCATATTAACGAAGGAAATCAGTCATCAGATTTAGCGATCGAAGATATGGAATACGGTGTATCGATTACTGATGCCTGTATTAATTGGGATGCTACTGAGGCACTATTGCGTAAAGCTCATAAAGAACTGACTCCGTTTTTACAGGATCGCCTAAAAGGATAAAGCATGGCTGTAGAATTAAATGAATTGCGTGATCAAATCGATGATGTTGATAAACAAATGCTGGCTCTGCTGGCTCGACGTTTAGAACTGGTGGAAAAAGTTGGCGAGGTAAAAAGTCAGCATGGCCTACCTATTTATGCACCTGACCGTGAAGCGGCCATGCTTGCGTCTCGACGAGAGGAGGCCGTTAAACAAGGTGTTCCGCCGCAATTAATTGAAGATATTCTACGCCGAACTATGCGTGAATCTTATGCCAGCGAGAAAGATTCCGGTTTTAAATGTTTAAATCCGCAATTGCGTTCGGTGGTGATTATTGGTGGTAAAGGTCAGCTTGGAGGATTATTTGCCAGGATGTTCCAGCTGTCGGGTTACCAGGTAGAAGTGATTGGCAGTCAGGACTGGGATAAAGCTGATGAAGTATTAAGTCATGCGGGTCTGGTTGTGGTGACTGTCCCCATTCACAAAACCATCGGCGTAATTGAAAAGCTTAATCGTTTACCGCAAGACTGCATATTGTGTGATTTGACCTCGGTTAAATCTAAGCCGCTGAAAGCAATGCTAGCTGTACATAGCGGACCGGTTGTTGGGCTTCATCCCATGTTCGGACCTGACGTTCCCAGCCTGGCAAAGCAGGTTATTGTTCACTGTGATGGTCGTGGTAAAGAGCAGTATGAGTGGCTGCTAAAGCAGTTCTCTATATGGGGAGCCAGCTTATGTAATATTGAAGCAGAAGAGCATGACCATGGTATGACTCTGATTCAGGCGCTACGTCACTTTACTTCGTTTGCTTACGGTTACCATCTGTCAAAAGTGAAGCCGAATATCGCACAGTTGTTACAGTTAAGCTCTCCGATATACCGATTAGAGTTAGCCATGGTTGGGCGTCTGTTCGGTCAGGATCCGAACCTGTATGGCGATATTATTCTTTCTTCGGATGAGAATATTGAGATGATTCAGCGTTTTCAAAATAGCTTTGCTGAGGCGGTTAAACTGATTGAAAGCCGAGATAAAGCCGGGTTTGTTGAAAACTTTGAACAGGTCAGTGAATGGTTTGGTGATTATTCACAGCAATTCATGCTGGAGAGTCAAAATTTACTCAAACAAGCTAATGATGCGATACATCGCGGTTAGTTAAACAGAAACGCTGCCAATTTGAATTTGGCAGCGTTTTTATCCTTCGACGCTATCGCCTAAATCCACTAAGTGCTCTAACTCACGATGGAGTAATTCATCGCTGCCCACATTCAGCTCGACCAGACGGCGTAAGTGGCCGACGCTTTCAATATCAATATGGTCAATTTTGAGATGCAGTATACGTTCTGTCTGACTCACCAAAGTCGCGGATAAAGCGATGGTTATATCGCTATCCGGGAGGGTAAAACTTACATCGATTAAGTTGTCTTTAGTTAAATTTGGTTCATCAACCGCCCATAATAACAGACCGTGAAGAGATAAGTCCTGAATGCAGGTTGCAAGTTTGTAGTCACCCTGAACCAGTGTGGCCGGAGCCTGATAGATGATGCGTGAAAAACGTCTGCGTTCAATCATAAGTTTATCTCAATGGAAGCCGTTAAAAAGAGCATAGCAAAGGTTAGGGTATTGAACACAAACTTGATTCACGAATCTTCGCTTCCGGCTGAGGTTATTACAAAAAGCGCAGTAAAAAGGCCGCTAATAGAGCGGCCTGAAGAGCGTTATTTCGAAATACGTTTGTATTTGATGCGATGTGGCTCAGCTGCCTGAGCGCCAATTGTCTGTTTTAACCACTCCATGTATTCGGTGTAGTTACCTTCATAGAAGTTAACTTGGCCTTCATCACGGTAGTCAAGAATATGTGTTGCGATGCGGTCTAGGAACCAACGGTCGTGCGAGATAACCATTGCACAGCCCGGGAATTCCAGCAGCGCTTCTTCCAAAGCACGTAGTGTTTCAACGTCAAGGTCGTTGGTTGGCTCATCGAGCAACAGGACGTTACCACCGGCTTTTAGCAGTTTTGCTAAGTGAACACGGTTACGTTCACCACCGGATAACTCACCAATCACTTTCTGTTGATCAACGCCTTTAAAGTTAAAGCGAGAGCAGTATGCACGTGCAGGAATTTCGAAGTTGTTGATCTTAATGATATCAGCGCCTTCAGAGATTTCCTGGAATACCGTGTTGTTGTCATTCATGCTGTCACGGAACTGATCAACAGAAGCCAGTTTCACTGTGCTACCCAGTTCAATTTCACCAGAGTCTGGTTGTTCTACGCCACTTAGCATCTTGAACAGGGTTGATTTACCAGCGCCGTTAGCACCGATAATCCCGACGATAGCGCCTTTAGGCATGCTGAAAGACAAATCATCAATAAGCACACGGTCATCAAAGGATTTGGTCAGGTTACGTACCTCAAGAACCTTATCACCTAAGCGTTCACCCGGTGGGATAAACAGTTCGTTGGTTTCGTTACGTTTCTGGTGATCGCCACTTTGTAGTTCCTCAAAACGTGCCATACGCGCTTTGGATTTCGCCTGACGACCTTTAGGGTTTTTGCGTACCCAATCCAGCTCTTTTTCAATTGTTTTTTGACGAGCACTTTCTTGTGCTGATTCTTGCTTCAGACGCTCATCTTTTTGTTCAAGCCAAGATGTATAGTTACCTTGCCATGGGATACCTTCACCACGGTCAAGTTCCAGAATCCAGCCTGCAGCGTTGTCCAGGAAGTAACGGTCGTGGGTAATTGCCACAACAGTACCGGTGTAATCAACAAGGAATCGCTCCAGCCATGCTACAGATTCTGCATCAAGGTGGTTGGTTGGTTCGTCCAGCAGCAACATGTCAGGTTTTTCAAGTAGAAGACGACAAATCGCGACACGGCGACGCTCACCACCAGAAAGTACAGCAACTTTTGCATCCCAGTCAGGCAGGCGTAAAGCATTTGCTGCACGCTCAAGTGCATTTTCCAGGTTATGGCCATCTTTGGCTTGAATTAGCGCTTCAAGTTCGCCCTGTTCTTTAGCCAGAGCATCGAAATCTGCATCTTCTTCAGCGTAAGCAGCATAAACTTCGTCAAGTCGAGTCAGCGCTGTAGCAACATCAGCAACGGCTTCCTCAACCACTTCGCGTACGGTTTTTGATTCATCTAAAACCGGCTCCTGAGGTAGGTAGCCAACTTTTAGACCAGCTTGTGGGCGTGCTTCACCATCGATATCTTTATCAATGCCAGCCATGATACGTAGTAGGGTTGATTTACCCGCACCGTTCAGACCCAGAACACCGATTTTAGCACCAGGGAAAAAACTGAGAGAGATGTCTTTTAGAATTTGACGCTTGGGTGGCACAATTTTGCTCACCCGCGACATAGTATATACGTATTCAGCCATTGCCGAGTAATCCTAATTTTTCTTCAACATAAAGTCGTTATTCTATACCAAAGTAATGGTATTTGTTACTACGAGGACTAAGCTTTCGAAAGGAGATTTGGCATATAAGTCAAAAAATATTTGTCTGCGGACTCTATATATTAGAAGGTTATTATGTATGCCAAACTATTCACACTAACTTCACATTCTGCCTATTTACATTTGTGCTCATCCTGAGCGTAATGGTGTAGTGTACTGTATTCAAATAAAGGACTAAGAGTTTTATGGCGCCACTGCATTGTATTAAGCCGTCTCGAATTTTGTTGTCAATCGCTGCTTTAAGCACATTGATTAGCGGCACCGCGTTTTCAGGCTCATTAGATTTAAACGCTCAGCGTGAATTGTATGAACAGGCTCAGGATTGGCTGGATGATAAAGCTGTTGATAAATATGAAAAAGTAAAAGATCAGCTTAAGGATTATCCGCTGACACCTTATTTAGATTACCGCTCCTTTCTGATTGATATTGGTGATAAACCGCCAATTGCGGTTCGTGTTTTTATCGACAGCCACAAAGAGTTTCCTTTTTCTAATCGGATCAGCGCACCTTACCTTGATGCTTTGGCGCGTGATAAAAAGTGGAGCACGCTACTGAAGTTTCAAACCTCTGAACCAACGGGGGAGACTTATCAATGTCACTACTACAATGCGATGTATCAGACGGGAAAGCGTGAACAGGCATTTGTTGGTGCCAAAAAGTTATGGCTAAGCGGAGCCAGCGTTGCTGATGCGTGTGATCCGCTGTTTAATGGATTAGATAAAGCTGGTCTGCTGACGGATGAGCTGATTTTTGAGCGAATGATTCTGGCTTTTGATGGTCGCAATCGAAGCCTGATGAATTACTTGTTCAAGAAGCTCACAAGCAAACAGTATCAGGCCAGAGGAAAAGCAATGATTGCTTTGTTTGATAAGCCTGACACCGTCGCTTCATTTCTTATCAAATATAATGATGCTCTATCAGTACAACAGGCGCAGTTAGCGCTGGAAAAAGTGGCCCGAATCGATGTCGAGAAAGCACAGAAACTAGCACAAACCGTGGTGAAAAAGCCGGCCTGGAGCGCAACTCGCAAAGCGCAAATCGAGCAATATATTGCGTTTCGCTTAATGAGTACGGAAGATGAAGCGTTGGTTCGTTGGCGCGATAAAGTGATAGCCAGTGGTGATAATGTTGTATTGATTGAGACCAGAATCCGTACGGCATTGCGAGATGGTGATTGGGATGATGTTTTGTTCTGGGTTAAACGCCTGCCCGAAGAGGATAAGAAGTCACTACGCTGGCAGTATTGGTTAGGACGCAGTGAAATTGAACAGGGGCAGACTGAACAAGGCATGCAGCGCCTGTTCGCTATTGTTGGCCAACGCAATTTCTACAGTGTTGCGGCGGCTGATATTGTTAAGCAGTCTATCCACTATCCGAAAAAAACGATCGAGCTGGACCTGGAGCTGGTAAAACCTTATCAGACAGCTTTAATACGAATTCAGGAACTGCTTGACCGGGATAAGATTGTGGCCGCTAAAAGTGAATGGTATTGGCTCACTTCAAGAGTCAGTCAGATGAAGAAGGAAATGCTTGCGGCTTACGCTTCGCAACACAATTGGTATCACTTCTCTGTTACTGCTTCTATATCAGCAAGGATGTGGGACAATCTTCAGATCCGCTTCCCGGTTGCTCATCAGCATTGGTTTGATCGCTATGCGAATCAACACGGTATAGATCCGATAATGTTGATGTCTGTTGCTCGCCAGGAGAGTGCCATGGACTCTGAAGCGCGCTCACCTGTTGGTGCGCGGGGGATAATGCAAATCATGCCGGCAACAGCGAAATACACGGCCAAAAAGTATCGTTTGACCTATCGCAACGCAAATGATCTCTATGAAGTGGGTAAAAATATTGAAATCGGCAGTCACTACTTGAATGGCTTGCTGGAGAGGTATGATAACAACCGCATTTTTGCTTTTGCTGCTTACAATGCCGGGCCTCATCGAGTGGACAGGTGGCGCGAGCGCACACAGGGAAAACTGGATGCTTATGCATTTATTGAGGCTATTCCATTCAGAGAAACTCGTGGCTATGTGCAGAATATTCTGATGTTTGAAACCTATTACCGTGACTTAATGGGCGTCGAAGGCGATTTCCTTAGTGAAAATGAGTTGCAGACAAAGTATTGATTCTCTTTGAGCTATCTCTACAATAGAGCAAGTGTATCACTCAATGAGTACAAATATGTCTCCACAACCTAAATATACTGATTGGCAACAGTTGCTCGAATTAGTTAAACAAGCAGCGGATAACGATCAACATGAAATGCTCTTAACCATGTTGATGACGTCTGATGAAAGAGAAGCACTGGTTGCCCGGGTTAACATATTTTGTGAGTTATTAGAGGGGGAAATGTCGCAGCGTCAGGTTAGTCAAATGCTTGGTGTGGGTATTGCGACCATCACTCGTGGCTCAAACGAATTGAAATCTCGCTCAGAGCAGGATAAACAGATCTTAAGCAAGTTAATCCTTAAGTAATACCAATCGTAGTAATAAAACGCTGGTACTCTGAGCCAGCGTTTTTACTACGATTGCGGTTATAGGTTTGGTGGAAAATGTTGTGGGTTGGTAAAGGGGATCAAGGCTAGAATAAGGGCCTGATGATATACCGAACTGCGAGTTAGTTGATGCTGAGTTAGCAGACCAATCGCCCCACCTTTTTGTTTGATGTTATCAGTGCCAAAAACATCATCCATAACATCGCCAAGTTCATTGGCCGTTTGCAATTTAGTCAGTACCTCTGGCGGTAGCATTAAACTCGCAGAACGTGATTCACCGCGATGAGTTTGTGATTCAATAATCATCCATGCAAAGGTCACGCTGTCTTCAATGCCTGCTTCAAGGCCGACGTAAAAATCCCCGTTTTTAATCTCTTGTTTGGCATTTTTGACCCGATTTAATGCACCCGCTTTGGTTTCTTCATTACTCATCGGTTGGTCTGCCACTTCACTAGGCACACTGACGCCTTGATAGTCAAATATCTGGCTGGGGAATACAGCCTCGAAGGCACTTTGTACTGCGCTGATTTTTGCCGGATTAAGAGACGCTATGATGACTTTTTTCATAAGGGAACTCGTTGTTACTCCAATCTTTTATTTGCTGAACTGACATTGGAGAGCTGAAAAAATAGCCCTGAATATAATCACAATGGTATTCGGTCAGCCACTGGTACATTTTCTGGTTTTCAACGCCTTCAGCGGTGACTTTTATCGCCTGAGAGTGACAGAGTTGAATCAGAGGTTCAAGTAACGTTTGTTTTCGGGTTGATGAAACGATTTCAAGAAACGCCTGATCAAATTTAATCTTTTTGATTGGGTAACGTATTAACTGAGTGATAGATGTATAGCCGGAACCAAAATCATCAATAGCTAAACTATAGCCTTGTCGAACCAGCGCTTCTAACAGAGGAGCGGTTTTTCTGTCAGCAGCGAATGTTTCAGTTATTTCAAACTCAACCCAACAAGGTAATACCTGATGTTTATTCGCTTGTTGTTTTATGAAATCGGCCAGATGTAACGAATCCAGCTCCGCTGAAGATAGGTTAATCGATATATGTACTGGTTGTTCAAATGATTCCCATAACGATGAAAACTCGGCAAAAGCACGCTCAATCACCCATCGATCAATATTGCCAAATAAGCCGGTTTGTTCAGCGATTGGAATAAATTCGTTTGGTGATACTTCACCCAGTACTTTTGAATCCCAGCGTAACAATACTTCGAACCCGGCAATGTGATTACTTTTACAGTCAAAGTAAGGCTGGTATACCAGAGAAAATTCCTGATCATAGTTTTCCAAACGAAGTTCTCTTTCTACAGCATTCTTCCTTTGGATGATTGCATCCAGTTTTTTTGAATAGTGGGCAATCTGATTCTTTCCTGCATTTTTCGCTTGATACATAGCTGTATCAGCATTTAGCAACAGAGCCTCGATGTCGTAGCCGTCTTCAGGATAGGTGGCAATTCCGATACTGGCAGTAATCGGTAGTTGACCCATAGGCGATTCATCATGTTGCTGAATGGGTTGTAAAAGACGCTGTGAAAAGCTGTCAGCAAAATTTCCTATACGGCTAGGAGAGCACAGCAGTATCGCAAATTCATCACCAGCCAGTCGGGCCGGAATACTGAATATATGTTGGCGTCGGTTAAACTCATCGCATAATTTGCGAGTATGCAACGCAAAGTTCACTAATAGTGAGTCACCTATCTGGTGTCCGTATTTGTCATTCACATATTTAAAGTTATCCAAATCAATATAGAGAACTTCGATATGACTATTGATCGGGGCTTCTTTTAGTGTCCGGTTTGCTTCAACCTGAAACTGATAACGATTAGCCAGCTTGGTTAAGTGATCGTATTCTGCCAGTGTTTTTGTCTGTTGGTAGGTGTTGTTCAATTCGTTATACATTTCATAGAAACGCACCGAAAGACGACCAATTTCATCATTAGAATTGAGTTTCTCAATATTAGTACGCTGCTTGCTTTCAACTTCTTGTAGTTGTCGATCCAGACGAGAGATTGGCGTGATAACATGGCGGTAGAGCAATAGCAGTAATAGCGCTACGCTTATAATCGCTGAGCCACCGAATGCGGCAAATAGATTTTGTTTTATCTGGTTTAACTGGTTTCTGAGCAACATTGGTGCCGGAGCCAGTGTCGCAAACATGCCATCTTGCAGTTGTACTGACTGTGTCAGATCATCTTTATAATCCTGTGGGCCCTTACTAAAAAAAATCGGACTGCGGTTGTCGTACTCGATCTTCTGACGCAGAGCGTTGAACTCATCCAAAATCACATAGACTACGACAAAGAAAATGTTCTCTCGGTTATAACTTAACGGTGTTTTCAGGGTTTTAGTATCCAGTACATCATAGCGCACCAGAATACCTTCACCATTTGAGTTTTCGGTATAGCTGATATCTGACGTCTTTAGTGTTTGATTGAAGCGGTGCTTAACGTATTTTAAGACGGTCGGGTCGACTTCTGTAAAAGGGTTGTCGCTGTTGTCGGCAAAGAACAGGATATTTTTATCACCATCAAGAATTGACAGAGCGACAGAGTCTCGCTCGTTGGATTTCAACACATCAAAGGTTTCATCAATACTTTTAGCCAGTTCAAGCTCCCGATATGGATTATCCTGATGTGCAAAGTAATCGCGTATGGTTTCTCCTTTTGCCAGAGTGAAAGCATAACTGCTCACCATAGCTTTGGTTTGTCGAAAATGACTGGCCAGCTTTTCCATATCTAGCTGTAAGTAGCTGTCAATACGCTTTACAAGTGCATCTTTTTGGCTGTCATAGATGATATAGCTCGATGCAACAGCACTAAGCAAGATGACAGGCGCGATGAGTAACAGAATTCTATGGTTTAGCTTCATGTTGCTTAATTACACTGTTAATGATTTTAGCCCGAAGACTGAAGTTTGATGGAGAAAGCTCACTATCGATGATGCTTTGGCTAAGTAGATATTGTGGTGGGAAAATAGCCTTATCTTTAATATAACTGTCTGGCAGCAGTTTTAATGCGCTGTCATTCGGGGTTGCACCTTTAATATCCAGTGCATTCATGGCTGCTATTTCAGGCTTCATTAAAAATTCGAGAAACAGTTCCGCTTGCTGTTTATTATTTGAATGCGTATTTAAGGCCAGACAGTCCACCCAGAGGTATGGTTGACCTTGTGGAAGTACGAAGTCCCAGTCGTCATTTTCAAAATATCGATTGAGAGAGAATTGATCGCCACTGTAGCCCATAGCCATGTATAAATCGTTATTGACAGGGTGGCTACGTACGTAACTTAATGCGTATTCAAAGGTGAGGATATCTGCTGCTGAATCACTAAGTTTTCGGTAGGCTTGCTTCAATTCGCTAACAGAAGCGGTAAGTGGTGAACTGTTGATACTATATAATGCTGGTAGCAGTGTTTCGATACTGTCTTCAATCAGGCCGACATGACCTTTGAGTTTCTCATCTATTTCAACTAAATCGTTCCACTGGGTGGGAGGCGGAGAGACTTTACTTTTTCTGTATGCTATTCCGACATAACCCCAAAAGTAAGGGATAGCCCTGGAACCACAAGCTTTTTGCCAACTGTGTGCGTTATGTTCAACGCCTTTTAAATGGGATAGATCGTCAAACAACGCCTGTGAAGTAAATAGTTTTGCTGAAACATTGTCTAATACCATGATATCAAATGGAAGTGTGGCTCCATCTAATAGCAATAGACTTCGTTCATCGTCATTATCAAAATGGTAGGCGTTGATTTTTGTATCGTGCGTTTTATTCCAGACATCAATCACCCGAGGAGATAGAGTATCTTCCCATAGGTAAATGTTTAGCTCTGATGATATAGCAAGGCTACTAAAGTTATTAGCAGCCATAATTAAAAGGGAGATGATACATCCTTTCATCATCGTGATAATGCGCCCTGTCTGGAATGTGGCACCAATCGCTGGCGTGAAATATCAGTATTGTATAAACACTTTATAGTACACTAATTGATCTAAAGTAGGTTGTATATTTCTTTTTGTATTATCACTTCACATTATGTAATTTACGGCTCATTTCGACGCATGTTTGCAGGTGTTATCACATTGTTACTTATGTAAACTGACCTAATTGAGCCTAACCTGAGTTGGCTTAACATTTTCTATTGGGTAACAGCCCAGCACTTTAAGGTGTTTGGTGAGTTTGGTTAGCTCACTGAGGGCTTTTTGCATGCTCTCAGAATCAAGGTGGGCTTCTAAATCAACGTAAAACATCTCTTCCCATGGGTTACCCATAATCGGCCGAGATTCAAGTTTAGTCATATTAATCCCCAGACGTTGCAGTACCAAAAGTGTTGAAACCAGTGAGCCCGCTTCTTGTGATGTGGACATAATCAGTGTGGTTTTGGCCGGAATCTGTGCTGATACCTCAATGGGTTTACGGGCGACGACAATAAATCTCGTGTGGTTTTCTGTCTGGTTGGCAATGTTGGTCTGAATACTTTGCAGGCCATAAAGCTTTCCGCTGGAGGCATTACCGATAGCCGCAACTTCATCACTGTTGAGCTCCTGAACCTTCATCATTGCATCGGCAGTACTGGCACAGCTTTCCAGTTTAACGCCTTTAAGACGGCTCAAAAATTCACTGCACTGCTGGTGAGGTTGTGGGTGAGAATAAAGTACTTTCAGATCTTCCAAGCGGAGATCTTTTGTCGCAACCAGGCAGTGTTCGATAGGCTGGGTAATCTCTCCGACAATATAGAGAGTGGTATGTTGTAATAGATCATACACCTCATTGATAGAGCCCGAACTGGTATTCTCTATTGGTAATACTCCGTAATCAGCATGCCCTGATTCAACCGTAGTGGTGACTTCTTTAAATTGTTCGCAATTCAGTTCAACCAATTCCGTGTTGCGACGGCTAAAGTACTCCCGAGTTGCTAAATGTGAGTAAGAGCCTTTTGAGCCTAAGAACGCGACACGAGCTAGTGGTTTCTGGCTTTGCGGGTTGGCTAAACTCTGTAAATAAGCCTGCTGAAGAAGAACTGAATCTTCGATAATGGTGTGGAAGATCTTAGTAATATACTGAGCGTCCAGTTGGTATTTGTCTTTACCGGAGTTGATCAGCTTAACCAGTAATTGTTGTTCACGAGTAGCATCACGCACCGGCTTTGATGTTTCTACTTTACTCTTTGCTACCTCGATACTGAGTTCACGGCGCTCTGAGAGCAGGCTGAGTAACTGGTCATCTAGCTCATTAAGTCTCAAGCGAATTTCATCAAGAGAGTACTGTTTGTCTGTCATTTCAAAATTGTCCTTATAAAAAAGCCTCCCGGTGGGAGGCTTTCTGTGCGTTTTTGACTTTCCTTTCTTAAACGACATAGCCTCCAAGTACTATTGGAGAAAAAAGAAGTCAAAAAAGAACAGTTGGGTGTAAATCATTATTTTTCTTTTTGTCGTAAGAGAGGTTCAACAATAAGCAAGGCGGTACAGAGCGTCAACAAAAAAATAGCGCCATAAGGCGCTATTGTTAAAACCGGTTTATTATTCTGTGTCTTCTTCCAATTCTGGTTTCTCTGAACGCCTTGCCTCAGGTTTGTGGCGAAGTTTGTTGAGTTGACGTTCAAGTTTTTGTTCAACTTCATTAACAGCAGCATAAAGATCTTCATGGACTGCGGAAGCAACCAGTTGGCCTTTTGGAATCGTGACTGTTGCTTCAAACTTTTTCTGTTTATTGGGCTCTTCACTAAAGCTACATTGGCATCCTGTGATGTCTACCTGCCACTTTTCTAGCTTTTTAAGTTTGCTCTCAATATGGTTGCGGATAGCAGAGGTGATCTCGATATTTTTACCAGTAATGTTCATATTCATAATGCTATTTTCCTCTGTTTCATCCCTCATGGGTTAAGTTCAGGTTACCTATTCTCTAACAAAAAAATGTGATCAAGATCATTTTAAGGCGTAGGCGAAATCCGATCGAATTTAAACGTGATCTCACGCAAAGAGTCATGATTTAAACAGTGGAAAAAGCTTGTTAATTGCTAACTGCCTAGCTAAATTTAGAAAGGTAGCTTACTGAAAATTCATCCATTTTTAGGGAGCTATTTCGGCCTTTTAAACCTTCTTGTTTACTTCCTGAACAATTAAAAAATGTTAGTCAGATCACTTGGTGTATTTTAAAGGGCATCTTTGTCATTTACGTTATTCAACGTTGCGGTTTGATTTTGTTCTTTTTGCGCTTTGATCCGGGTCAGTTGCTTATACACAACGTAATAGCGACTGATATTGGCAACGTAATTGACTGGCTCTCTGCCGATATTTCTTCTCGTTATTACTTCAACATTCTTAAACCATACGTTTGGGTTGAAGCCGTGCTTCTTCGCTAAGCGACGCATTTTCCTTATGTTTGCTGGTCCCGCGTTATAAGCGGCAAGGGCGAAGTAAACCTGATCATCTTCACTGATTGCTGGATCAGAGAAATAACGATCTTTGATGAAACGCATGTATTTGGTTCCGGCGTGAATATTATTCTCAACTTTGTCAATATTTCGAATGTTGACGTTAGGATCTTTTGCTGTGCTGGGCAGTACTTGCATAATGCCAACTGCGCCCTTATGTGAAACTTTACTCTGGTCAAAGCCTGATTCCTGGAAGCCCTGAGCCGCCATCATTAAATATTCAAATTGATACTTTTCAGCATAATGGGTGAAGATTTGAGCGAGTTGATCTAATCGTTTTAACTTGTTCTGGTTTAGCGCCCGGCTCAGCCACCGGGTGTCATCAATATATTTGTTATAAATAACATTGCCTAAAAGTGTTCCTGAGCGGGCTGTTTTCAGGTAGCGGTTGATGATTTTTTTTAATTCAGGCGTTTGTTTACGCAGTGCCCACGCGACTTTACCGCCTTGCCTGAAAGGAATATCGTTGTGAATCTGAATATCTTCCATGATGTTATGCCACATTTCTGCTTTGTGGCTGTCTAAGACTGTTGCGGGAATATGACCGGCGTTGATCATTTCCAGCAGTTCATAATCCTGAATCGCTTCCTCGACAAATTCTATTTTGAGCGGTTTTTTATCTTGATTAATAAGCGTAGCGTTGACTTTTTTCAGACTCTCAAAGTAGCTGGAGCTTTCCCGAACCCAGATTTCTTTACCACTAAGCTGAGTAAAATCAGTTACCTGGGGATAGGCTTTGTTGGTGACCAGTAACTCTTTAACTTCTGTTATCAGCGGAGTACTAAAATCAATCTCTTGTTGGCGGCTGGGGGTAATCGTCAGGTTTGCAACGGCGAGATCCGCGTAACCCGCGGCAAGTGAGGGCAGCAGATCATCTCTTAATACCGGGATAACCTGAATATGAACATAGGGAGCCTGCTTCTTTAAATGTTTTTCAAAGTGATAAAGAAATTCGGCCCCGACTCCTTTGGGTCTCCCGCGATCAATGTAGTAGAAACCTAAATCCGCTGATACGAGTACCCGGATAACGCCCTTTTCTTTCATCACGGGCCAGTCACCCAGATAGGGTTTGTCACTCAATGGAGATAGTTCAATACTGTTCGCCGTGAAGCTCACCAGAGCGATGATTATCAGGCAAAAGCTTTTTATTATGATACGCAAATGCCGCTCCTTTGCATTTATGAACAACTATAAGTCTATGAACAAACGCAGAATTCAGCAAATCAGAAATAATACCAGTCTGGATTAGTTATTGGCGTTTTAGCCAGCAAGAATGAACAGAAACTGAGGTAGGTCGGTATAAACAAGCCACTGCAAAACAGTGGCTTGTTGAAAGGGGCTGGAAGGTTACAGAGGGTTTAATTCGATCAGTTTTTCTGTTCGTGCGACGGACTCTTCTAACCCTAGCTGCTTATAGGCTGCGAGTTGGATTTGTAAAGACTTTCTCGCGGCTTCGGTATCCGGATATGTTTTTTGTAGTTCCTGACAGCGTTTAATTGCCGCTATCCATGCCTCTCGGCGTAAATAGAAATCAGCGGTTGCCAGATCGTAATCCGCGAGACGATTTTTCAGCGCGTACATACGTTTTTGAGCGTCTTCGGCATAAGGGCTGTTTGGATAACGTTGCAGAAGGGTTTTGAAGTCGCTAAAAGCTGATTTTACTGGCTCAGGGTCACGGTCACTTCGGTCAATATTGAACAGATCGTGCATAAAGTTTCGATCCTGGGCCATGTGAGTCAGACCACGCATGTACAGTACCCAGTCCATTTTTTCATGGGTTGGGTTTAAGCGTCGGAAGCGTTCTATTGTTGCAAGCCCGAGCGCTAAATCATCGTTTTTGTAGTAAACGTAGATAAGGTCAAGTTGAACTTGCTCTGAATACGCACCAAATGGATAACGAGAGTCCAGAGCCTCAAGTTTTTCAATTGCTGACAGCCAGTTACCACTTTGAAGTGACGACTGAGCCTCGGAGTAAAGCTCTGAAGGTGGTACGTCAGGGACTATATTCTCACTACTTGAGCATCCGAATAGTAGTGACAGTGCGAGTAAGCCTGATAAGGTTTTGTAGTTCATGTCAGGAGTTGGTTCCTTGAAAATAGAGCGTCTTTAACTTGGAGCACAATTTTTATACCAATTTCAGCTATTATCCAATTATTAAGTTGGTTAAAACTGTCGATAGCAGCGCTGTTTTTTTAATAACAATAACGAGTTATTAAAATTCAGATTTGTTCTCTGCGATTTTTCCGGTGCAAAATACTGAACATTTCACTACTGGCACTGGTATTTATTTGGTTCACAAAATGGTGCCCTTCAAATCGTTAGGTTACTTTCTCTTTCGTAACGGATACAATAGCGAACATTATTTTATCCATACCGATGGGTAGTATACCAAGGTTAGCAGGAATGTTTAGATACTTGCCGGACTTGGTATTAGTCCTACGGTTTTAAAAAAAGTTCGATATGGCTCAGCAGATTGAATTAACTCAAACAGTAAAAGACAGCCAGCTTGGTCAACGTTTAGATCAAGCTGTTGCTGAATTATTCGCCGATTTCTCTCGTTCACGTATGAAAGAGTGGTTACTTGACGGCAAAATAACAGTAGACGGGCAAGTTGTCACGAAACCACGCACGAAAGTGATGGGTGGCGAAGTGATTACTGTACAGGCAGAACTTGAAGACGAAGAACGTTGGGAGGCTCAGGAGCTTCCGTTGGATATTGTTTATGAAGATGATGACATCATCGTTATAAACAAGCCGCGTGATTTTGTTGTGCACCCTGGCGCGGGAACGCCTGACGGTACCGTTTTAAATGCGCTACTGTTCCATTATCCGCCAATCGCAGAAGTGCCGCGTGCCGGTATTGTGCACCGTCTTGATAAAGATACAACGGGATTAATGGTAGTTGCGAAAAACGTTCCGGTACAAACGCGTCTGGTTCGTGAATTGCAGAAGCGAAATATTACCCGTGAATATGAAGCCATTGCGATTGGTAAAATGACCGCGGGCGGCATGATTGATAAACCGATTGGTCGTCACTCAACCAAGCGCACTTTGATGGCCGTTTCGCCAATGGGCAAACCTGCAGTTACTCATTATCGAGTCGCTGAACACTTCCGTGAACATACGCGCATTCGCTTGCGTCTGGAAACAGGGCGTACTCACCAGATTCGTGTACATATGGCTTATTTACAGCATCCTCTGCTTGGTGATACCGCTTATGGAGGCCGGGCGCGGATTCCGAAAGGGGCGACTGAAGAGCTGACTGATATGATACGCAGCTTTGATCGTCAGGCTTTGCATGCGGTTATGTTGAAATTCAAACACCCGACAACGGGTGAGGAAGTTGAGTTTCATGCTCCCGTGCCAGACGATATGGTGGCAATGACGGAAGCGTTACGTGAAGACGCTCAGTTAAATAAAACAGAAGAGTACTAGATTACATGGATTGGATCACTCCGCAGTGGCATGCACCTAAACAAGTTAAAGCACTGGCTTCAACTCGTATTGGTGGTTTCTCTGCAAGTCCTTATCAGGGACTGAATTTGGGCATGCATGTCGGGGATGATTCAATACTTGTCCAGCGTAATCGTGAATTGTTGCAGCAACAGGCGCAAATGCCTTCTGCACCAGTTTGGCTTAATCAGACACATTCAACAGTGGTTGCTGAACTCAATCAGCCAACTTCACAAGTGCCAGATGCGGATGGCGCCGTCACTTCAACGCCTAACGTAGTGTGTTGTGCGATGACGGCAGATTGTTTGCCGGTTTTAATCACCAATACTCAGGGTACTCAGGTCGCAGCGGTGCATGCTGGCTGGCGTGGCCTCGCTGGTGGTATTGTCGAAAATGCATTGGCGCAATTTTCTGATGACGTAATGTTGTGGCTCGGTCCTGCCATCGGGCCGCAAGCATTTGAAGTTGGTGAAGACGTTCTGCAAGCATTTTTAGATTATGACTCAAATGCTAATAAAGCATTTACTCCCACCGGTCACAAAGGAAAGTGGTGGGCAGATATGTCGCTGCTGACCCGGTTACGCATGGCTAAAATCGGTATTGACCAGATATCCGACAGTGGTTTATGTACTTATCAGGAGCCTCAACGTTTTTATTCTTATCGCCGTGATGGGGTTACCGGACGGCAAGCAACGTTTATCTGGATTGAACAAAATTAGCATTTTCTAAAAACTTACCGTTTCTATCTTGAAAAGCGGCGCATATGTAACCATCTTATTTAACGTTAATGTTTATCTCAGTTGAGGTTAGGAAGGTTGTTATGCGTCTCGACAGATTTACCAGTAAATTTCAGATAGCAATTTCTGATGCCCAGTCGTTAGCGCTTGGGCGTGATCATCAATATATTGAACCCGTACACCTGATGGTGGCGCTGCTGGATCAAAATGGCAGCCCAATTCGTCCTTTGCTCACCATGCTTGATGTGGATGTTATGCAGCTTCGCTCAAAGTTGGGTGAAACACTCGATCGTTTACCAAAAGTCAGTGGCATTGGTGGAGATGTTCAGCTTTCCAGTAGCTTAGGTACTTTGTTCAACCTATGTGACAAAGTGGCTCAAAAACGTCAGGATTCTTATATATCTTCTGAGATTTATCTTTTGGCTGCGATTGAAGATCGTGGTCCACTCGGAAAAATTCTTAAAGAGTTTGGTCTGACTGAGAAAAAAGTCTCAGATGCGATTGAAAAGATTCGCGGCGGTCAGAAAGTGAATGACCCGAATGCAGAAGAGCTTCGTCAGGCTTTGGAAAAATACACTATCGATCTGACTGAGCGAGCAGAGCAGGGCAAACTTGATCCTGTTATTGGCCGTGACGACGAAATCCGTCGTACTATTCAGGTACTGCAACGTCGAACGAAAAATAACCCGGTATTGATTGGTGAACCTGGTGTCGGTAAAACAGCGATCGTTGAAGGGTTAGCACAACGTATTATTAATAACGAAGTTCCGGAAGGTTTGCGTGGGCGTCGTGTGCTTTCTCTTGATATGGGCGCACTGGTCGCGGGTGCCAAATATCGCGGTGAATTCGAAGAAAGATTGAAATCAGTATTGAATGAGTTAGCCAAAGAAGAAGGTAACGTCATTCTGTTTATTGATGAGTTGCATACCATGGTCGGTGCCGGTAAAGGCGAAGGCTCAATGGATGCGGGTAACATGCTCAAGCCGGCGCTTGCTCGTGGTGAGCTTCACTGTGTCGGAGCAACAACGCTGGATGAATATCGTCAATACATTGAAAAAGATCCAGCACTTGAGCGCCGTTTCCAGAAAGTGCTTGTGGAGGAACCCAGCGTTGAAGATACCATTGCGATTTTGCGTGGTCTCAAAGAACGTTATGAGCTCCATCACCATGTTGAAATTACCGACCCTGCGATTGTATCAGCGGCAACTTTGTCTCACCGGTACGTCTCAGACCGACAGCTGCCGGATAAAGCAATCGACTTGATTGATGAAGCCGCATCCAGCATTCGGATCCAAATTGATTCTAAACCTGAGGAGTTAGATCGGTTAGAACGTCGTATTATTCAACTGAAGATAGAGCAACAGGCGCTGTCGAATGAACAGGATGATGCCAGTGAAAAACGTTTGAAAACGCTCAATGAAGATCTGGAGCAAAAAGAACGTCAGTATGCTGAGTTAGAAGAAGTCTGGAAAACGGAAAAAGCGTCACTGTCTGGTACACAACATATCAAAACCGAGCTTGAACAGGCGCGTTTAGATATGGATGTCGCAAGACGGGCAGGTGACTTAAACCGAATGTCTGAACTGCAGTATGGGCGTATTCCTGAGCTTGAAAAGCAGCTCGATCTCGCCGCGCAGGCCGAAATGCAGGAAATGACTCTGCTACGCAATAAAGTGACAGACACAGAAATTGCCGAAGTGCTGTCCAGACAAACCGGGATCCCGGTTTCAAAAATGTTGGAAGCTGAGAAAGAGAAATTGCTGCGCATGGAAGATGTGTTGCATAAACGGGTGATTGGTCAGGTAGAAGCCGTTGAAGTGGTTTCGAATGCGATTCGCCGCAGCCGTGCTGGTCTTTCCGATCCCAATAAACCCATTGGTTCATTTCTGTTCTTGGGCCCAACTGGGGTTGGTAAAACCGAATTGTGTAAGACATTAGCCCACTTCATGTTTGACAGTGAAGACGCAATGGTGCGTATTGATATGTCTGAGTTCATGGAAAAACATTCTGTGGCTCGCCTGGTCGGTGCGCCTCCGGGTTATGTGGGTTATGAAGAAGGCGGCTACTTAACGGAAGCGGTTCGTCGTAAACCTTATTCCGTTATTCTGCTTGATGAGGTCGAAAAAGCACACCCGGATGTCTTTAACATCTTGCTGCAAGTGTTAGATGATGGCCGTCTAACGGATGGACAAGGGCGTACTGTTGATTTCCGTAATACCGTTGTCATCATGACGTCTAACCTAGGTTCTGCAAGTATCCAGGAGAATTTTGCTACGCTGGACTATCAGGGAATCAAGAATCGGGTTATGGAAACAGTGAGCAAGCACTTCCGTCCGGAATTTCTTAACCGTGTTGATGAAAGTGTGGTATTCCATCCGCTGGGTAAAGAACATATTAAATCTATCGCTTCTATTCAGTTGGAGCGTCTGCACAAACGTTTATCAGATAAAGAATACGAGCTGGAAGTTAATGATGAAGCGCTTGAGCTGATTGCTCAGGTTGGGTTTGATCCGGTTTATGGTGCACGTCCATTGAAACGGGCGATTCAGCATAATATTGAGAACCCATTGGCGAAATCGATATTATCTGGTCAGTTCTTACCCGGTATTCCAATTAAGCTAGGAGTGCGAGACGGTAATATTATCGCCAGTCAGTAATGAGAAAAGCCATGCGAAAGCATGGCTTTAGCCTGATGATAACTCTCAATATTCGTCATTCCAGCTTTCACTGGAATGACGATTTTGGACATTAAGCAAAGTTGGCGTTAATACGCATTTTTAGATAATCCTGAGCAGTGATTGGCTCATAAACTTTCTTCGGCCCCTGAATCACCTGATCACGGTTTGCCTGACAAAAGAATGCGATGCTGTATCGAGAGTCCTGATTTTCTTGTTCGGTTGGCATGCGTACACGGTGCAGAGTGGATTTTAATAGATCGTCACTCCAGCGCATTAGCATGTCGCCAATGTTACAGCTGAGCACGCCTGCTTTTGGTTCGACTGAACTCCAAACTAAGTTTTCTTTCGCATCTTTCCCTGCCGCGGCTTGCAAGCCACCCTGATTTTCTTGTTGGAACACCATAGTTAAACAATCAAAGTCAGTATGAGCACCAGCGCGCCAGAATGTTCCTTGCTGTGGTACTTCTTTCATCGGCAAGTAATGCAGCATACGTAACGTGCTGAGATAGTTTTCTGATTCTCTGTTGTGAGCTTTGGTAAAAAAGTCACGTTCAAAGCCCAGTTTATCGGCAAAACAGGACAGGATTTTCATGCCCAGTTGCCAGGCCTGATACTCAAAAGTACGCAAGTGGGATTCAAAGTCATTAACCTCTTCATTACTTGGCCACAGATTGTCCATATGCGGTAGCGTGATTTGATAAGACTCTTTTTGATCTGCGGTTCCTGTTGATGGACGAACCTGCTGTTTAAATTCCCAACCAGCATTTAATCCTTCTTTTAAAGGGAATTGCTGTTTTTGTTCCATCGGCAGAGCGAAAAAGTTTTCGCTGAGCTTAAAGGATTTTTCAATATCAGCTAACGCAATACCATGATCCTCCAACTGGAAGAAACCGACTTCAGTGGCTGCCTGCCACAGCTGTTCAGTGATTTCTTCACGACGGTTATCGAAGTCATGCAGGTTAATCACTGGGATCACAGTGTCACTGGCTTCTAACCCTTGCCCACCGATGGTTGTTTCAAAGTTGAGTTCGTCTAAAAGGTATGATTGAGTCATTGTATTCTCCAATTAAGCAAGTGCTTGTTATTGGAGCAATGTCCAGCAATAGCTTAAGAATATCATTCCCGCTATTACAGACCGCTTCTACTCCGTGCTTTTCTTTTATGAGTCAGGGTTACCAAACCCCGTGTTGTACTTTTTCCGCTTCGTCTTCGAGTAATGGGCCGATGACTTCAACTTCACGTTGTCCTGATTCAAAAACGGCTCGACAGGGGAGAGCAAGAGTCGGGTTTTCCGGGTGATTGCCCGTTAACTGCTTTAGTTTCGCTTCGCTCAGGCCGTAAACTACACGTCCTACTCCTGCCCAATAAATGGCACCGGCGCACATTGCACAAGGTTCAGCCGATACGTATAAAGTGCAGCGGTTAAGAAAGTCAGGGCGGAACATTTTACTGGCACGGGTCATGATGACTCGTTCTGCGTGGCCCGTCATATCAAGATCTGGCAAATAAGCGTTAATTTGTTCGAGTAAAACTTCTCCATGTTGGTCAACCAATACTGCGGAGAAAGGATGTATCCCCTTTGATTTGGCTTCCTCTGCTAAGGAGAAACTGTATCGTAAATATTTAAAGTCTGTTTGTTCTTTAAGCATTGTTGTTCCTTATCTCTGCTTTTCTTCTTCTGTCAGGCTCCAGGAAAAGTAACCTTTTTGTACCCAGCTCACCGCTTTAAACAGCAACATACTCACCAAAGAAAGGAAAACCAGTGCGGCAAACGCTTGTGGGATTTTGAAGTATGAGGTTGAGAACTGAACTAAGTAGCCAAGTCCTTTTTCGGCAGCGACGAATTCAGCAATTACAGAGCCTATTACTGCCAGCGTAATAGCAACCTTTACGCCACTGAAAATGTGTGGAATTGCGTAAGGCAGGCGTATTTGCCAGATTGTCTTGCTATTTTTAACGCTGAGTGAACGCGATAGCTCAATCAGCTCTGGTGGCGTTGCGAGCATACCTGTTGTGGCGGAAACCACGAGCGGAAAGAAGGTAATTAAACAGGTAATTGTTAGACGAGGAGCATCACCGGTTCCGAGTATTACGATCAGTAATGGTGCGATTGCAACTACTGGTGTGGATTGAATTATCACCAGAATCGGGAAGAGCGCTTTAGTTAAAAACTTAGAATTTACCATCATGATCGCCAGAGGTATGCTGATCAGGAATGAAATAGCAAAACCCATCAGAGCGATTCTCAATGTGGCCCAAAGGTTGTCTAACCACCGTTCCATCGAGACCTGAGTAAACGCCACTGCAATATCACTCGGTGCAGGCAAAATGAACGTTGGAACTGAGAACAGGTTGCAAATGGCTTCCCAGATAGGAATGATCGCCAGTATCGCAACCAGTGGTAGCCAGTTCTGCGATAGATTGGAAAAATATCGTTTCATATATACATCCCTTTATACAAATAGCGCTAAGCAACTGTTCGGCGAATAGGCTTAACTTTGTCTTCATCCTTGTTTTCTGCTGTCTCGTCTTTTTCCGAACGGTAAAAGTATTCACGTATTTTATTGGTATACAGGCCAAATTTTGGTTGTTGCAAGGTGTGAATATCTCTTGGACGAGGTAAATCTATGTTGATTTCTTCCAGAACTGTACTCGGCCGTGGACCCATGACCAGTACTTTATCTGCCAGCAGTACTGCCTCTGAAATGGAGTGTGTAATAAACAGAACTGTTTTGGGTTTTTCCATCCAGATTTTTTGCAGTTCAAATCCCATCTCTTCACGAGTTAATGCATCCAGTGCCGAGAATGGCTCGTCCATGATTAAAATATCAGGGTTAAGCAGTAGCGCCCGGGCTATCCCTACCCGTTGCTGCATACCACCGGAAAGTTGATCCGGCATGCTATTTTCGAACCCAGCTAAACCGACCATATCGAGTAAGACTTTTGCGTGTTTTTGCTCTTTTTGACTAACAAAGTTGAACTTGTGTTTAAGGGGAAACAGGACATTATCAAGAATGTTTTTCCACGGCAGCAAAGTTGGCTTCTGAAAAACAATACCGATATCTTCACGAGGGCCTGTAACCGGATGACCAAACACTGAAATTTCTCCCTGTGTTGGTGTGATTAACCCTGACAGTAGGCGCAGCAAGGTAGACTTGCCGCAGCCAGATGGGCCAACGATGGCGACGAACTCGTGTTTTTCAACATTAAAGTCGACATCGTTGAGAACCGTAACCGAATGTTTGTCAGAGTTATAGGTATGACCTATACGCTTGAACGAAACAAATGGTTGCATTAGTTCACTCCCTGGAAGAATTGACGATCTACGGCGGTTTCTGGGTCTAATTTGTTGATATCTAGACCTTGAGCTTCAGCTGTCCATTTCCATGTTTCGCTTAAGCGATCTGGGGTAAAGTTACCCACACCGTCGCGTTTAGATACTTCGTTCAGTACAAGGCCGTGAATCGATTTAATCGTGTCACTTGCTTGAGCTGGATCGACTTCTGGAACCATTTTGGTTACGTCTGCGCCGCTTTCTTCTGGGTGAGCCCATGTGTACTCAACCGCTTTTGCGTAAGCTTTTACAAAGCGTTTGACGATATCTGGGTTTTCAGACATAAATTTATCGCTTGCGATAATCGACGATGAGTAGAATTCCAGGCCAGCATCGTACCAAGGTAGAACGTTCAGTTTCTTACCCGCTTGTTCTGCTTGCTGCTCGTTTTTAACTCGGTCAGTCATCCAAGAAATCATCACATCAGACTGGCCAGTGATCAGCATAGGGTTTAGAGCTCCTGGGTCTGCTTTAAGAACTTTTACGTTTTTCTCATCAACACCATTCTTTTTTAGCATCAGAGGAAGGAATACGTTTGCTGAAGTGAATGGCGAAGTTGCTACTGTTTTCCCAGATACATCTTTAACAGAATCAATACCTGAATCATTTAGAACGTAAAAAGCATACGGTGCTTTGCTGAAAAGAGAGTAGATAGCTTTTACCGGAACATTGTCATTCGCTTTGGCTACAAGCAGAGCTACGATATCTGCGGAACCGATATCAGCAGTTCCTGTCGCGATTTTTGTTATTGCATCAGTCGAGCCTTTACCACCAAGGATCGTTACATCCAGATCTTGTTCGGCGAAAAATCCTTGTTGCACGCCGACATAAACTGGAGCTTTGTCACCTCCCGGTAACCAGTCAAGCTGGAAAGTGACTTTATCTGCAGCCAAGCTACTTGCTGATGCGCAAAGTATAGATAACGCTAAGCTGAGTTTATTGAATTTAGAAATAGTTTTCATAGTTACTCCGTGTCTTCCTTTTCACTTTAAAGAGCCATCTATGTTGATAGCTTCTTTGGCTAACTATGAGCAATGTCCCGATACCAAACTTAGTACCTAACCGCTTCTACTCACATTTCCTAATTATTAAAGAGCAAAGCTTGTGCCATAAATTTAAAAATATTGAAACTATCAATAACCATAGGTTAACGATCTATTAACGATAAGGGTTCGCTTATATAATCGATTTGCAGAGGTTGTATACAATTTTAGCGTTAAGAGATGCTTTTCTTATACTTAACTGCACTGTTGTAATGCATTTCATCGCTCCTTGTATCAAATTGGTGCAAAGCTAATAAAGCATTAGCTAATAAGTTCAGTGTTTGCTGGTGGTCTGCTATTTGCATCGTATACAAAAGTGTTCAACAAATATTTCATGAGTAGAAGCTGTTAGGAGTAAAGAGAGCTCTGGGACATTGCTCAATAACAAATAGAACAAACTGACGAGTTGTTCTGACAAAGGGAAGTTTTCATGAATTATTTAATAAAAAATGCCAATAGCGTTTTTTGTGCTCAACAAGATATAAAAGATATTCGGGTGCAAAATGGTGTAATTGAAGAGCTGGGAATAGCACTGAGTCCCTTGCCAGGGGAAGAGGTTATAGATGCTACTGATTGTGTTATCTATCCGGGGTTCGTCAACACACATCACCATATAGCACAATCCATTTTGAAAGGAATCCCCTCCGGTATTAATGACGGCCTTGGGGACTGGTTGGCAAATGTTCCTTACCGCTATTGGCCGCAGATTACACCTGATGTTATGTATGCTTCAGCTAAACTGGGCTTTTATGAACTTTTGCGTTCAGGAGCTACCACATGTGCCGACCATCATTATTTATACCATGCCAATTCGACTCAGGAGTTAGAAGATGCTGTATGGCAAGCTGCTGATGAGATGGGGATTCGCTTGGTGCTTTGTCGTGGTGGCGCAACGGTAAAGGGGACACATAAAGGTTTAGCAAAGGCGGGGGTTGAACCCGAATCAGCACAGATGATGATCGATCGACTAGAGTCTACTCGCAGCCGTTATCATCAGGAAGGTGGGAGGGCAATGCGTAAACTTGTAGTCGCACCGACTACGATTGCTCATTCGTCTACGCCCGATGATCTTCGCTTATTATCTAAATACGCCAGAAGTCAGAAGTTAAGAATGCATTCTCACATGCTGGAGGTTGATTTTGACAATGAACAGTCTCTGGCAAAATACGGTAAAGGTATCGTCGAATTCGCTGAAAGTTGTGGCTGGCTGGGTGAAGATGTCTGGTTTGCACATTTAGTTAAGGCGACGCAACAAGATATCAATAGATTAGCAGAAACCAAAACAGGTATTGCTCATTGTCCAACATCGAATTGTCGTTTAGGTAGTGGTATTGCGCCAGTTATCGATATGGCACAAACCGGAATGCCCATATCAATTGGTGTCGATGGTTCTGCATCAGCTGAATCAGGATCTATGCTACAAGAGCTAAACTTAACCTGGTTGCTTCATCGAACTCAGCATGGGCCTAAAGCAACAAGTTTAGAGCAAGTACTAGAATGGGGTACAAAAGGTGGCGCGGAAATTTTAGGTCTTGAAGGTGTAGGAATAATAAGGGAGGGGTTTGCTGCCGATTTTGTTCTGTATGATATTAATCAGCCGCGGTTGTCGGGGTGTCATGACAAATTGATGTCGCCGCTAATGGCTGGTGAGCCTTCATATGTTAAAACCAGTTTCGTTAACGGTAAGGTTGTATATCAACACAGAGATGAAGAACAATATCAATACTTAGTAGCTGAAGTGAGAGATTCAATCGCAAAACTGAATAAGCGTGTTTCTATATTAGAAGGATAAATCAGTTTTTGTTCATATTAACCTCAGTTTGATTTTTATTTGACCACTCAGCCTAGAAAGTTCGTTTTTAGGCTGATTTCCTCTTGCCAACTCATTTTTCCTCCCTATAATGCGCCTCCGTTGTCCAGCAAATCTTCAATAAAGAATGTTGGAAAATATGGCGGAAAGTTAAATTTCTTAACCTAAAGAAAATTAACTAAAAAAGTGGTTGACTCTGAATGTTTACTCGCTAAAATGACCGTCCGTTTTGAGAGGAATGCCTCGCAAAACCTTGCTCTTTAACAATTTAAACCTATCAATCTGTGTGGGCACTCGTTGATGAAAATCAAAGATGATTCTAAAGAATCAACTTAGGTTT
>Ga0075011_10000092_pt1 | contig 44738 bp, 42 predicted proteins | sample TARM_MetaG_T_14_FD_72354 | JGI IMG/M metagenome (GOLD analysis project Ga0075011, IMG submission 72354) | Freshwater microbial communities from Pennsylvania, USA, analyzing microbe dynamics in response to fracking - TARM_MetaG_T_14 | ecosystem: Environmental > Aquatic > Freshwater > River...
GGCTTTTGCCACAGAAAGAGCAGTACAGCAGTTTACTACTACCACCCTCTTTGCTTTTATCTGTCATTCGCTAACCTCTTAGCCTTTACTCTTTATGGTTTGAGTGTATAACAATTTCAACCAAATTGCGCATACAATTGTCTGAACTGTTACTCACCTCGGTGAGTCAATACTGCATCCACTAAACCGTATTCTACTGCCTGATCCGATGACATAAAGTTGTCACGGTCAGTATCACGCTCAATCACTTCAAGAGGCTGGCCAGTATGCTCTGCCAACAAGCGATTCAGCTTGCTCTTTATTGCCAGGATTTCCTGAGCATGGATTTGAATATCTGAAGCCTGCCCTTGGAACCCACCGAGCGGTTGGTGAATCATCACGCGTGAGTTTGGTAACACGTAACGTTTACCTGGTGCGCCACCAGCAAGTAAGAATGCACCCATAGAACAAGCCTGACCCATACACACCGTGCTCACATTCGGTTTGATAAACTGCATCGTGTCATAAATGGACATACCAGCAGTTACGCTACCACCTGGCGAGTTGATGTATAAGAAAATGTCTTTATCCGGGTTTTCAGACTCAAGGAAAAGCAGTTGAGCCACGACAAGATTTGCCATGTGGTCTTCTACCTGACCTGTTAAGAAGATAACTCGCTCTTTTAAAAGACGTGAATAGATATCGTATGAACGTTCGCCACGGGAAGTTTGTTCAACCACCATGGGTACTAGCGCATCCATGATTGGCGACATTGCGTTTTTTTCTTGGTAGCTCATATAGTCTATATCCCTAAAAATAAATGGCCCGGATGATAAATATCACACGGACCATTGTTAGCAGAATAGTTGACGTAAAGTCAACCTTCTACGCTATAGATTGCTTATTAAGCAGCAGCTTGAGGGTTCATTAGCTCATTAAAGCTGATTTCTTTCTCAGTCACTGTCGCTTTAGCAATGATCGCGTCAATTGCTTGTTCTTCTAGAGCTACGTTGCGCATGTTGTTCATCATTTGCTCGTTTTGCTCGTAGTAAGAAATAACTTCAGATGGATCTTCGTAAGCCGTTGCCATCTCTTCGATCAGTGCTTTCACTTTCTCGTCATCCGCTTCAAGCTCTTCAGACTTGATAACTTCACCAAGAAGCAGGCCAACAGCAACACGACGTTTCGCTTGTTCTTCAAACATTTCACGTGGAAGTTGTTGTGCCGCTTCTACGTTGCCGCCAAAACGTTGTGCAGCTTGTTCACGAAGAACACCGATTTCCTGTTCGATAAGCGCAGCAGGAACGTCGATCTCATTTTCTTTAATCAGACCTTCAATCGCTTGCTCTTTGATGCGAGATTTGATCGCTTGCTTAAGTTCGCGTTCCATGTTTTTACGAACTTCTGCTTTCAGCGCTTCAACACCGCCTTCAGTAACACCAAACTTAGCAACGAACTCGTCGTTTAGTTCTGGTAGTTCCTGAGCTTCAACTTTGTTTACTTTGATAGCAAACTTAGCCGCTTTACCTTTTAGGTTTTCAGCATGGTAATCTTCAGGGAAGTTTACGTCGATTTCAAATTCCATCCCTTTAGTTTTGCCAGCAATACCGTCTTCAAAACCAGGAATCATGCGACCCGCGCCCATTTCTAGTGGGAAGTTTTCAGCTTTACCGCCTTCGAACTCTTCACCATCGATAGAACCAACGAAGTCGATAGTTACACGCTTACCTTCTTCTGCAGCTTCATCAACTTCAGTCCAACCAGCTTGTTGCTTGCGAAGAGTTTCCAGCATTTCTTCAACATCAGAATCCTGAACTTGCGTTGCAGGTTTTTCTACAGTGATGTTCTCAAGACCTTTTAGCTCTACTTCAGGGTAAACTTCAAAAGTTGCTGTGAATACTAGATCAGCACCTTCTTTAGCTTCTACTGGTGCGAACGTTGGAGCGCCTGCCGGGTTAATTTTTTCACTTACGATTGCTTCGATGAAGTGGCGTTGCATAACTTCACCAAGAATGTCTTGACGTACTGCTTTGCCATACATTTGAGCAACCATTTTCATTGGAACTTTGCCTTTACGGAAACCGTCGAAACGACGATTTTTCGCGATGTTGCGTAGTTCAGCTGTCACTGCATCTTCGATGTTTGCAGCAGGAACAGTAATATTCAAACGGCGCTCTAGGCCTTCTAACGTTTCAACAGTAACTTGCATTGTATTTAAACCTCAAAACTGGCTCAGTATTCCTGAGCATCATGAGCCAACATCTCTGTTTGGCTTCATACTTATCTTGTGCTCGATAGAACACTTAAATGTAATAGTGAGCATCGGTACTATCAGTAACTATTACCTAAATACCGAACTAATGAGTGACATCTTTGGCCAATTTAAGCCGTATAAAGGTATCTCTGATTAGCCTCAGGACAAAAAATTAGACGCGATATACTACCGATCTCAGCTTTAGCTGTCGAGCGAATACCCCGCAAGAAAAAGCCAATGTCCTAAAAACTCATTTAACTCGAACAAAAGTTAACCGCTCTCGCCCAATTGTTCGTTAAAAAACCATCAAAACGATCTTTTGCTGGCTCAGAAATGGGGACAATATAGGCTTTTTCAAGAGAATCGAGGGATTTTTTTCCTCAAATAACCAAAAAGAGATCTGGCTCTTGTTTTGCCTCCCATTATCACAATGTTTTTAAACAAGCACGCGCCCAATCCCATTATCATAATCAGCAGATATCGATCAGGGAAAATATAGATGCCAAGGATATTATCTATACGTCAGTTATCCATTCTGTTTTTGATTCTTTATGTCATCGTTACTTCTGTGGCAACCCACCTGGTGTGGCATTTTAATTATCAGTCTCTGCTTGTTGAGCAACAATCTGAACTTGACCGTTTTTCTAGTCATATTGCCGCCAAACTTGATAAATACGCTCATATTCCAAGGCTGTTATCTAAAGATAAAGAACTGGTAGATGCTTTGAACAACGCCAATAACAGCGCACAAATAGAGCTCACCAACCGCTACCTTGAACAAGTTAATAATGTCATTCAGGCTGCCGATACTTACTTGCTTGATTCTATTGGCACTACTATCGCATCCAGTAACTGGAACCTGGAGCGCTCATTTATTGGCAGAAATTTCGCTTGGCGACCTTATTTTGCACAAGCGATAGAAGGTAATAAAAGTCAGTATTTTGCTTTGGGCTCAACTTCCGGACAGCGAGGTTACTATTATTCATATCCCGTCATTTTTGCAGCTGAAGTACTCGGAGTCGTGGTGGTGAAAATGGATCTTTCAGCCATTGAAGAAAACTGGCAAAGAGAAAACAGCTATTTTGTTGCTACCGACAAAAATAACATCGTCTTTATGTCCAGCAACCCGGAATGGTTGTTCAAAAGCGTTACTGACTTAAGTGAGGCTTCGCGCAACGCCATCCGACAAACTCGTCAGTATCTGGAAAACCCTATCCCTTCATTAGGTTTCGTCGGAGACTTACAGGCCAGCAAAAGCGAATGGGTTGATTTAACTCAAGGATGGATAAAAGGCGACTTTGTTGTTTCCAGTTATTCCCCTGAAAATCTGGCGCTTGACATCCGTGTACTGTCACCGAAGATCAATCTCTTTTGGGATACATTTGGCTTTATGCTGATTGTGACTATGGTGTTTGCCATTGTCTATTTAGCCTTTCTTCTGTTTCATCACAGGCAGGTACGCCAGAGACAATTTGAACGACTTCAGGCAGAAGCCAAACAAAAACTGGAGTTTTTAGTCATGGAGCGAACGGCTAAACTGCACCTAGAAATTGATGAACGGACTAAAACTGAGCAGGCACTGAGGCAAACTCAGAATGAACTCATCCAAACCGCTAAATTAGCTGTATTAGGGGAGATGTCCGCCAGCATCAGTCATGAACTCAATAATCCATTAGCAGCAATCCGCAGCTTTGCTGATAACGGCCGTCGCTTTCTCGCTGCAGACAAACCCGAGCGCACTGACGAAAACTTGAGCCGAATTTCGGACTTAACTGTGCGCATGGCTAAAATTAGTGAACAACTGAAGTCATTCGCCAGAAAAAGTGATACCGATGAGCGCATAGAAACCACATTACAACCGATCTTAATTAACGCAAAAGAGCTGATGCAGCCTCAGTTTAAATCTCACTATGTCGATCTAAATATGCAAACACCGTCTGAACCGGTGCGCGCATTAGTCAACCCAATCCAGATCGAGCAAGTGGTGATCAATTTGTTGACTAACGCGATACAGGCGACAGAGAGCGAAACACATAAAAAAATATCCATTAAGCTGGAAACCAAAGATGGTCAAGTGCTTATTCACGTAAGTGACAACGGTGAAGGGCTTAAAGAAAAACAGATTAAGAATTTATTTGAACCGTTTTACACTACCAAAAAGAACGGGCTGGGTTTAGGACTTTCCATTTCTCAGCAGATTATACGTAGCATGGATGGCGACCTAAACGCAAAACCATCCAGCCTTGGCGGCGCATGTTTTACCATCAGCCTGCCCGTTGCATCTTCATCACAGCCACAGTAGTAAGGAAGCCCTATGTGCGATGTATACTTCATTGATGACGAATCTGATATTCGTATTGCTATCGAACAAAGTTTCGAACTGGCAGAAATCGAAGCTCGTTTTTTCTCCAATGCCGAAGATGCTCTTCTGGAGATTAAACACGATAAATTGCCTTTTGTCGTGGTTACTGATATCTGTCTGCCGGGGCTCAGCGGGCAAAACCTGCTGTCATCCATTCATCATCAAGACCCTGATGTGCCGGTAATATTGATCACCGGTCATGGGGATATTTCTATGGCCGTACAGGCGATGCACGACGGAGCTTACGATTTTATCGAAAAACCCTTTGCTCCAGAGCGCCTGGTTGAAACGGTTGTCCGCGCGATCGACAAGCGTAAATTAACCATCGAGAATCAGCAGCTTAAACGCAGCTTGAAGGCAAGTCAGACACTTGGGCCAAGGATTATTGGCGAAACTCAAAGTATGGTCGATCTGCGCGACACCATTAGCCATATAGCAGATACCGATGCTGACATATTACTGTTTGGAGAAACCGGCACAGGTAAAGAGCTGATTGCACGTTCTCTGCACGAACAAAGTTCCAGAAGAGAGCAGAATTTTGTCGCGGTGAACTGCGGAGCAGTACCGGAAAACCTGATTGAGAGTGAACTCTACGGACACGAAAAGGGCGCGTTTACCGGCGCTGATAGCAAGCGTATTGGTAAGTTTGAACATGCTCAGGGTGGCACATTATTCCTTGATGAAATTGAATCAATGCCAATGCAGGCACAAATCCGATTATTACGGGTTTTGCAGGAAAGAGTCATCGAGCGTGTTGGTTCCAATGAATTACTTCCACTGGATATTCGGGTGATTGCCGCCACCAAAGTCGACTTAAAACAGGCAGCGCAAGAAGGAACGTTCCGTCAGGATCTCTACTATCGGCTCAATATTGTAACTCTGGATATTCCACCACTACGCGAACGGCGTGAAGATATTCCTGCTCTGTTTCATCACTTTTTGCTGGTCGCCGCTGCACGCTATGGTAAAGCGGCAACAGCCCTCCCTCCACAAACGGTACAAACGCTCATCAGTCATGACTGGCCCGGTAACGTCCGAGAATTGCGTAATGCGGCTGAACGCTATGTATTACTGGGTAAGTTATCTCAGCTGGGTGAAGCCGATTCATCGGCAGGTGAACCTTTGAGTCTGTCAGATAAAGTCGCCGAATATGAAAAGACATTAATCGAACAGACATTGTCAGAATGTTCAGGCAGCATCAAAGAAACCATGCAAGTACTGAATATCCCTCGTAAAACGCTTTACGACAAAATGCAAAAACACAATATCGATAAAGATAATTACAAAGCTTAAAAAAGCCCAGCTATGCTGGGCTTTGTTCTAGGATCTAAGCGTCAATAAATCACTAACGGGTAATTATCTCCGGCCCCATAAGCATGGTCGGTAACCATGTTGATACTGCCGGGACATAAGTGACGATAATCAGGAACAGGAACATGATAGCCACCCATGGCAGAGCGGCTTTAACCACATTCATCATCGACATCTTAGCCACACCGGCCGTGACAAACAAATTCAGACCAACCGGTGGAGTAATCATCCCTATCTCCATGTTCACCACCATCATGATACCCAGATGGATTGGGTCAATACCTAACTGAATGGCTATCGGGAATACCAGTGGTGCAACGATAATCAACAAGCCCGAAGGCTCCATAAACTGGCCACCAAGCAACAACAGAATGTTAACGGCGATAAGGAATGTTATTGGCCCCAATCCAGCAGACAGCATCGATTCTGTAATCATCTGCGGAATGCGTTCTTCGGTAAGAACGTGCTTAAGTATCAGAGCATTCGCAATGATGAACAGCAGCATTATCGTTAGCTTACCGGCCTCAAAAAGTGTATTTTTGGTATCCTGATGAACAAAGGTTTGCAACGCTTTGACCACCGCCGGTTTGGTATTACTCTTATCAGCAAACGGCCCCATATCGCGATAAATGAAGTTCGCCAAAAAGAAAGAATACACCGCAGCGACAGCCGCCGCTTCAGTTGGAGTAAAAATACCACCGTAGATGCCACCAAGAATAATAACAATCAGTAATAATCCCCAGCTTGCATCTTTTGCCGCCGCAATAGCTTCTCCCCAGCCAACAAATGGCTGCTTTGGCAAATTCTTAACCCGCGCGGCGATATAAATGGCAATCATCAGCATTAAACCCGCTAATAAACCAGGAATAACCCCGCCTAAGAACATCCGGCCGACAGAGACATCGGTTGCTGCCGAATAAACCACCATCACAATAGAAGGTGGAATCAAAATACCTAACGTACCCGCATTACAAATAACGCCCGCAGCAAACTCTTTGGAATAGCCATTTTTAACCATCCCAGCGATAACAATACTACCGATAGCAACCACAGTCGCAGGTGACGAACCGGACAATGCAGCGAACATCATACAAGCCACAACGGAGGCCATTGCCAGCCCACCACGGAACCAGCCCACCATCGCAATGGCAAAACGAATAATACGTTTCGCTACACCACCGGTAGACATAAAGCTTGAAGCCAAAATAAAGAAGGGAATTGCTAATAGTGTGTAATGGCCTTCAAAAGCATTAAACAGGGTTTGTGCCACCGAGGCTAATGACGCTTCTGAGTGCCACATCAAAAACAGAATACTCGATAAACCTAACGAAATGGCAATCGGCACACCCACTAGCATAAAACCGATAACTAATACGAATAACAGCAAAATATCCATAGCTTACTGCTCCTTATTGTTATTATTTTTGGTCATGACATCTTCCACATCCGCCATATCCGCTTTCAGTGATTCAAGGTCTTCTTCCGCCTCATGACCGGAAATCATCCGATCTAACTGACCGCTCAGAACTTGATAACCAATTTGTAAGAAGCGAAATGTCAGTAATGCCATACCGATCGGCAACGCAGCATAAGGAATAAAACGCGGTAGCTTCTCATAACGCTCACCTTCATTTAGCCAGTCAGCTAAAAACTGAAACATTTCTGGCATCGGGATATCATCGGTTTCATACCAGGCGCGTTCAGTAGCAAACGGATACCAGTAATTCCACGAGCCAATAAGCAGCAAAATTGAAAAAGTCAGACAGGAAGCCACAGCAATCAATGCGTAGATTTTACGTGCCCCTGCGGGCGCCATATTAATCACAACATCAACACCAATGTGGAAGTGCTTCTTCACACCATATGAAGCACCGACAAGCACCATCCATGCGAACATGAATACCGTCAATTCAAGGGCCCAAAGAATATTGTCATTAAACATATAGCGCATAACAACATTGATAAAAGTCAGCAGTGTCATTGCTCCTAGGAAGAAAGCAATTAATGTCTCTTCCGCTTTGTCAGTAAACGCACCGACCTTTGCAAAAAATGACCGTTCCATAAAATATCCAGCTCTTTTTTAATCGTTATAAATCGGCCCTACCTGTAAATAGATAGGGCCAAAGTGGATTACATCTCGTTTGAAGCCAGTGCAGCTTCGATTAGATCACTACCAATATCTTTTTCGAATTTTTTCCATACCGGTTTTAATGCATCAACCCATTGCTGACGTTGCTCTGGTGTCAATTCACGAACAACACCACCAGCCTCGATAACATATTGTTTGTTTTGCATCTCAACTTTTGCGGACTCAGAATTTCGCGTTTCTGTTACTTCTTTAAGAATGGTTGCAAACTGGTCACGAATATCCGCTGGCAGTCCATCCCACCACTTGGTTGACGTAACAACTAGGTAATCAAGGATGCCGTGATTAGTTTCCGTTGTACCATCTTGTACTTCGAAGAATTTTTTACCGTAGATATTTGACCAGGTGTTCTCCTGACCATCGATAACCTTGGTTTGCAAACCACCGTATACTTCAGCGAAAGACATTTTCTGTGGGTTAGCATCCAATTGCTCAAACTGAGCCACTAAAACATCGGACGCTTGTACGCGGAATTTCAGACCTTTCGCATCTTCTGGCAGCACTAATGGTTTATTGGCAGAAATTTGCTTCATACCGTTGTGCCAGAACTCAAGACCTTTGACTCCACGACGGTTCATCGCGTTTTTCAGTTTTTCACCCGCTTCAGAGTTCTGGAAACGGTCAACAGCATTCACATCTTCAAAAAGGAAAGGGAGATCGAAAAGGCGGAACTTTTTGGTGAATTTTTCGAATTTAGACAAGGATGGTGCTGCAAGTTGTACATCGCCATTCAGCAGTGCTTCCAGTACTTTGTCATCATCGTAAAGTGTTGAGTTCGGGAAAACCTGCATACAGGCTTTTCCGTTCATTTCCTCATTAACTCTTTTCTCCAGTAACGAAGCAGCAATCCCTTTCGGGTGTTTGTCTGTATTCGTTACGTGACTGAATTTAATCACCATCTCACCGGGGTCACAGTTTGCAGCAGCATTGAAACTGGTCACAGCGAGGATAGAGGCAGTAAGTAGGGAAAGAGGCTTTAACATTATTATTCTCCTTGATTCAAAAACATCAGCCCCATCTATGGGTGCTGCGTGAACAAACAGGAGCAAAGAGCAAGCCAACATGAAACAATAAATTAACAAACCTTAAAATACAGTAAGTTACACACCATAATTTGTTACAAGGTTGAAAACAGTTCAGAGATAAGCACAATAAATGGGTGGAAAATGACACATAAGAAATAAGGTTTGTGTCATATCCCACCCTTATAAAAACCCCTCTTCAGCCATTAGCATCGAAGAGGGGTTTTAATTGATGATAGCGATTCGAACATCGCTGCTAGTTAAAAATGAATGCGCTGCTGCGTTTTCGCATCAAAATACACCGCCTTAGACAAATCAAAGTGCAGTGTTGCCATCTGACCCGGCGTTGCCTCAAACTCAGGAGATAAACGACAGGCGACTTCCTGATCATTCACCTTTACCATCGCGATTGTATCTGGCCCTGTTGGCTCAAGAACTTCCAGCAACAAATCTAACCCTGTTGACGTATCTTCATCACTCCCCGGCTTCTCCGTTATATGCTCAGGGCGGACACCAATCACAATCGATCTGCCATCCTGCTCGCGCATACTTGGTGGCAACTTAATGTGATGCTCTTTTTCGTTACTACCGCGTACCTTAATCACCGGATTATCGTTGTCATCCAGATCAACCATCGTACGAATAAAGTTCATCGAGGGTGAACCCATAAAACCTGCTACAAACATGTTATTGGGCTGATTATAAATTTCCTTCGGCGTGCCTAACTGTTGCAGTTCGCCATCTTTCATTACTGCAATTCTATCAGCCAGTGTCATCGCTTCAATCTGGTCGTGGGTAACATACACAATCGTAGTGTTAAGTTGTTGATGAAGTCGTTTGATCTGGTGGCGCATATCCACCCGCAGTTTCGCATCCAAGTTAGACAACGGTTCATCAAACAAGTAAAGCTTTGGCCTGCGAGCCAGAGCCCGTCCCATCGCAACCCGCTGGCGCTGACCACCGGACAATTGCGAAGGCTTACGATCCAAAAGCTGGTCTATTTGCAGCATTTCAGAAACGCGTTTAACTTCCGCATCAATTTTTTCTTTCGCCAATTTGCGAATTTTCAAACCAAACGCGATATTTTCCCGTACCGTCATATTCGGATACAGAGCATACGACTGGAATACCATTGCGATATCACGATCTTTGGGTTCGACATTAGAAACGTTGAGACCATCAATAACAATTTCACCGGAGCTAATATCTTCTAGACCAGCAATAGTGTTCATTAGCGTTGATTTACCACAACCTGAAGGGCCTACCAATATCAGGAATTCGCCGGATTCGATGGAAATATCGATTCCTTTTAATGTTTCCTGCTCCGCGTTGCGATATGTTTTTCGAATCTGTTTTAATTGTAAGTCAGCCATGCGGATTATCCTTTTACTGAACCAGCGGTTAAACCGCGTACAAAATATTTCCCTGCGAGTACGTAAACGACTAGTGTTGGCAATGCGGCGATAATCGCTGCAGCCATATCGACGTTGTACTCTTTAACCCCGGTACTGGTATTCACCAAATTATTTAATGCCACGGTTATGGGCTGAGTTTCAGAACCTGAATAGACCACCCCGAACAGGAAGTCATTCCAAATGGCAGTGAACTGCCAGATGATGGTCACCATGATGATGGGGGTTGAGATTGGCAGCAAAATTCTAAAGAAAATGGTAAAGAACCCAGCACCATCCAGCTTGGCGGCTTTAACCAACTCATCAGGAACCGAAATATAGAAGTTGCGAAAAAACAACGTTGTAAAGGCCATACCGTAAATAACGTGTACCAGCACCAGACCTGAAGTGGTGTTGGCTAGCCCCAATTTACCGAGTAACGCAGCCATCGGCAGCAGAATGACCTGAAACGGAATAAAACATCCAAACAGCAGCAGACTGAAGAACAGGTTCGAGCCACGGAACTGCCATTTGGTCACAACGTAACCATTAAAGGCACCTAAAAATGTAGAAATAAGTACTGCTGGTACCACCATCTGAAACGAATTCCAGAAGTAACCTTTAACCCCTTCACATTTCACACCGGTACAGGCGGTATCCCACGCTTTGATCCAGGCATCAAATACCCATTCTTGCGGTAAACTCATCAGGTTTCCTGCACGAATGTCCGGCAGAGTTTTAAATGATGTTAACGCCATCACTATCAATGGCATCAGATAGACTAAGCAGAAAAAAATCAACGTCGCGTAAATCCCCATACGCGCATAATTCATCTTATTACTCATGATTTTTTCTCCCTGAGTTCGGAGTATAAGTACGGCACAAGAATGGCAAGGATCCCAGCCAGCATCATCATGGCACTAGCTGCACCCAAACCAATTTGTCCACGAGTAAATGAGTGAGCGTACATAAACAGTGCGGGCAAATCAGACGAATAACCGGGGCCACCAGCAGTCATAGCTGTCACCAAGTCAAAACTCTTAATCGCGATGTGAGAGGTGATAATCACGGCACTAAAGAAAACCGGACGTAAACAAGGCAGTATGATTTTCCAGTAGATAGTCGGCAAACTCGCACCATCGATTTGTGCGGCTTTTATAATCGAAGAATCAATACCACGCAGGCCAGCTAAAAACATCGCCATAACGAAGCCAGATGACTGCCACACTGCAGCTATAACCAGCGTATAAACGGCCATGTCGGAGTCCACTAGCCAGTCAAAACTGAAATTAGTGAATCCCCAGTCATGCATTAGCTTTTCTATACCCAGCCCGGGGTTGAGAATCCATTTCCAAGCAGTACCTGTCACAATAAAGGATAACGCCATTGGGTAAAGGTAAATAGTTCGAATAGCCCCTTCCTGACGTATATTTTGATCAAGAAATATGGCCAGGAAAACCCCAAGGACAATGGCAAGTAGCATGAACAATAAGCCAAAAATTCCAAGGTTAGTAATAGAAGTGATCCAACGGTCGTTTTCCATCAGCTTTTCATACTGAAGCCAGCCCGCAAAATTGAAACTGGGCAGAAAACGAGAGTTAGTCATAGACAGTGCAGCTGTCCAGAAAATGAACCCATAGATACACACTACTGTAAGCAAAATAGTAGGTGAAAGGACAATTTTTGGCAGCCAATGTTGCAGTCTGTCGGCAAAGCTTGGCTTTGGCACAGAACGAGTCGTTTGACGGTTCAAAACGTGCTCCATAACTTTCCAGATTGAAGAAAGAGATAACGGTATGAAAAGGCAGGAATAAAACTCCTGCCTCTACAATATTCAAGCCTGCATAATACAAACCTGAATAACGCGGTTACATCGCGGCTTTAACTGCTTTTGCCAGCTTCTGAGCCGTTTCTTTTGGATCCGCATTGGAATCATTAAAGAAGTTAGTAACCACATCAAAGATCGCACCCTGCGCATAGCTGGTAGTAGACATACCATGTGCCATACTTGGTACAAGATCACCGCTCTGTGCTGATGCTTTAAATTCAGTCATTGAATCTAGAGCACACTTATCGAACTTAGCCATATCCATGTCCAGACGAACAGGAATAGAACCTTTGTTTAAGTTGAAGACTTCCTGGAATTTAGGGTCAAGAATTGTTGCTGCCAAGGCTTTCTGAGCTTTCACATTTTCCGCATCTTTAAGCTCAAAAAACGCAAAGCTGTCTACGTTATGTGTAAACTGTCCTGCGGTACCCGGAGCTGGTACACAAACGTAGTCTTTACCTGGCTTTTACCCGCAGCAGAGAACTCACCTTTCGCCCAGTCCCCCATGATTTGCATACCTGCTTCACCGTTGATAACCATAGAGGTTGCCACGTTCCAGTCACGACCTGGTGAATTATCATCAATGTAATCATGCACTTTCTTGAACTTAGTAAATACTTCGACCATCTTAGGGCCAGACAACGTATCCATGTCCAAATCAACAAAGGCTTTGACATAATCATCCGAACCAAGCACATCTAAAGCTACCGCTTCAAATACGGTCGCGTCCTGCCAAGGCTGACCACCATGCGCTAAAGGAATCATTCCCGCCGCTTTAATTTTTTCAGCCGCGGCAAAAAACTCATCCATCGTGGTAGGAACTTTCGCACCCGCTTTTTCAAACACAGCTGGGTTTGCCCATAACCAGTTCACACGGTGAACATTAACAGGAACGGCGACATATTCACCGTTACTCTTCATAATGTTAGTGATCATTTCAGGGATCACTGCGTCCCATTTCCCCTGCTCAGCAACATCATTCAGGTTAGTTAGAAAGCCGAGGCCCGCCCACTCCTGAATATCATGACCTTTAATCTGTGCCGCAGATGGTGGATTTCCTGAAACTGCGCGAGTTTTCAGGACAGTCATTGCACTTTCACCGCCACCACCAGCAACTGCGAAGTCTTTCCATGAGTGGCCTTGCTCTTCCAGCATATCTTTTAATACAGCGATGGATTTCGCTTCACCACCTGAAGTCCACCAGTGAAGTACTTCTACCTCACCTGCGTTAGCAAATGGAGTGGCAGCAAGAAGAGATAAGGTTAGTAGGGTTTTATTCATTTTCATTGTTGTTATCTTCCATGTTTGGATTAGACAAAAGAGAGCTATATTGCTCTTCTGTTGACCAGTGTAGGAAAACAGCAAAATTTGTCTGAAACAAACAGTAACAGCAATGTAACAAGAACGTTACATTAAACTTCTAATGTCGGTGGGATATAGACTTGCACGCAAAGACCACCATTTGGCAGATTATCAATAATGAGATCTCCACCATGTCCGCGTACGATATTGCGGCTGATCCCAAGCCCGAGCCCGTGCCCTTCACTGTCATTAGACAGACGAAAATAGGGTTCGAAGACCTGCTCCAGCTTCGCCAGTGGAATGCCCGGCCCTCTGTCTTCAATACTGATTTTTATCCAGTCGCGGTTATCCTCTGCAGTAACAAACACTTCATGACCGTATTTCACACCATTATGAATAAGATTGGTAAGTGCTCGCTTAATGGCTAACGGCTTTGCAGCAAAGGGCTGTATATCAACAGGTTCAAAATGCACTCTCTTCTTGGCCAGATTGCAACCTTCAGCGATATTGGTAATCAACTCATTGAGATCGATGTACTCGTTATTTTCATGTAAATCCGTATCACGAACACACTGCAGTGCCCCTTTAACCATCATCTCAAGCTCATCTAAATCGCGGTTAAACTTGTCTCGCTTAACATCGCTAACCAGTAATTCAGCGCGCAGCCGCAAACGGGTTATCGGAGTTTTTAAATCATGGGAAATGGAAGAAAACAGATGTTCCCGGTCTGCAACATAACGCCGGATTCGCAGTTGCATGCGGTTAAATGCGCGTGTCGCCAACACCAGTTCGCTGGCGCCTTCCTCTGCCAAAGGTTTCTGCTCAATTCCCATACTCATATCATTTGCAGCACGGGCAAGATTTTTCAACGGTTTGACTTGTCTTCGCACTAGCAAGTAAGTAAGCGCTAACAAAATCGAAGTTGAGAAAAACAAAAACAGAATTTGTTCTGTATCGAGAATCGTATCATCCAGAGTCAGGTAAGGCGTGGGCAGTAACGCCGCAATATAAAGCCATTCCCCTTTGTTCAGCTCAATCTGAACCACCATGACCGGAGGATTGAGCGGATCTAAAGTCAACGTGTGGTGAGCCCATGACTTAGGAAGGTCATGAAGGAATATATCATTCTTGAGCAGGCGTAACCGCTGCGGATGGGAGAAATCAACCGAGATCTCCCCCACTTTAGTCAGCTTATCTCTCAACACCTGCTGTACCGAATTGACCGAAGCTTTCTTAAGCGGCGTATCCTCAATAGGCTCAACAATCAAACGCTCTTTATTAAATGAAACAAAGAAGCGCGTTCCGCCCATATTGCGAATTTGATCCAGAACGATATGTCGATAGCGAACCGGTAATGATTGAAAAAAATTCACCGTAGAGGCAAACATGCCAGCCATACTGGCTGAAGCCGAATGTATCCCTTCCAGTTCTTTCGCTTTCGACTGACTGTACCAAATTGAGGTGGCAATACCCTGAGCCACCACAACAGCCAATAAGGTCAGTAGTAGGGTGCGAGCCACCAGTGAATTGGGTTTTAATCGCTTCCAGGCACGTCTTATTGGCATATTAATTAATGCTCGTAACTAACAGGAATAGACAATATATAGCCATTTCCGCGCATAGTTTTTATGTAATGTGGGTATTTTTCACTACGCCCTAAACGCTGTCTGAGACGACTTAACTGGACATCAATTCCCCGTTCATACGGCAGAGCTTCGCGACCGCGCGTAGCATATGAAATGGTATCGCGATCCAGCACTTCATTCGGACGGGTCAAAAACAACATTAATAGCGAAAAGTCACTCCCTGACAAATCATGTTCGTCCTGTGTTTGACGATGAATAATTCGGTGCGAGAGTGTGTCCAGACGCCAGTCACCAAAGAAGATATGCTTGGGTAAGGCATCTTCTGGTTTGTCATCATTAGCGTGAGCTCTGCGTAAAAGCGCTTTTATGCGGGCAATAAGCTGTCTGGGACTGAAAGGCTTTGCAATATAGTCATCCGCTCCGATCTCCAGCCCCAGTATTTGATCAGTCTCATCAGAGACCGCCGTTAACATAATTATTGGAACTTGTGAGTCGCGGCGAATACGTTGGCAGATGGCGAAACCATCATCCCCCGGCAACATAACATCGAGCAATATAATATCTGGGTAACCATGTATGCTAAGGTATTCTTTGAGTGCTTGACCATCACTAACAGTTGCGACACTTAGCCCTGACTTGCTGAGGTATTCATCAAGCAGTTCACATATTTCCTCATCATCATCAACCACCAAGATGCGAGTATCTTCCAGCATTATTCATCCAAATGTTAAAAACTGTTTAAATATTTTATACAACTCATTCATTTGGAAGAATGAAACAACCGACAGAATTTAAATTCAGTATGGATAATGATCACACTCTGTAATCTTAGTGTTCAGTGCTAAGATGAACAGCTGATTTCCAATGCTTTTCCCCACTCGGGAGGCAGATCAGCGTAGCGTTCAAATTGTGGATTTTCATCGAACGGATGCCTCAATAGTGTTGCCAGCCGTTCAACTTCAGAAAAGTCCCCCAGCTCTGCTTTATCAATCGCTATCTGCGCCAGATAATTACGCAAAATGTACTTGGGATTCACTTTACGCATTTGCTTACAACGCGCCTGACTGTCAACAATATTCCCGTCGCTATCTAGCTCCTCAGCACAGCGCTGTAAATAAAGATCCAGCCACTGCCCGGCTTTGTCCCGGTCGATAAACAGATCGATCACCGATTGTTCACTTTCATCATCGAGTTTCGACAATTGACGGAAAAAACGAGTGTAATCAACACGGTTTTCAGCAAGCAAAGCAAACATCTGCGCAAAAATGTCACCGTCCTGAGGTAGATAAGTCATTAAACCCAGCTTTGGACGCACTGCGGCACTAAAGTGTTGATTAAGTAGCGTTTCATACTGTGCCAGTGCATGTTCGAGATCATCTCTGTCTATTAATGGTGACAAAGCGTGAGCTAAAGCTGATAGATTCCACAACGCCACTCGCGGTTGCTGGTCAAACGCATAACGCCCCTGATAGTCAGAATGATTACAGATAAATCCAGGCTGATAATCATCAAGGAAACCATAAGGCCCGTAATCGAATGTCTGACCCAATATCGACATATTGTCGGTATTCATAACACCATGAGCAAAGCCTACTGCTTGCCACTGAGCAATCATCAAAGCTGTACGATCAACAATATGATTAAACATCTTCGCATAAGGCTTATCCTGATCAATACAAGCAGGGAAATACCAGTCGATGACTTTATCAGCCAGAAGCTTCAGTTCTTCTAATTGGTTGGTATAAAAGAAATGTTCAAAATGACCAAATCGAATATGTGTATTCGCAAGTCGCACCAGCAGCGCACCAAACTCCTGCTTTTCACGGTAGACAGGCGTATCACTGGTCATCAAAGCTAAAGCTCGGGTGGTTTCCACCCCTAGCCCGGCCATCGCTTCACTACACAAATATTCACGAATCGAAGACCGCAGTACTGCTCGGCCATCCCCCATCCGTGAATACGGTGTTAAACCGGCTCCCTTAAGATGAATATCGTACACATCTCCTTCTAATGAGGCGATTTCAGCCAGCAACAAACCGCGTCCGTCACCTAAATCCGGATTATAGGCACCAAACTGGTGACCCGCGTACTTCATCGCCAATGGTGAGAAATGTTCGGGAACAACTTCGCCAGACAGTGTTTTTAGCAGCTCGTCATCGGGCTTTTCCGGCAGACCAAACTGTTGCGCCAGTTCACTGTTCCACGCAACCCAGCGCACCCCTTCTAAAGGTTGAGGTTGAATTGGCGTATAAAACGATTTTGGTAAAGCGCTGTAGCGATTGCTAAGGCTGACGGTATCCCAGATCGACATAAAACTTCTCATTGTGCTGTTTGCCAAAACGTTAGCAAATACCTGACTAAATTACTAGGTTAATATTACGGCTTCAGTCGTTAACAACTTGTCATGTGATTGAGTGGGATCTGAGGAATGAAAAAACCCCAGCATCGCTAAGCAATGCTGGGGTTTTGATATAGGTATCAATTAAATAAGTGCGAATACACCCACTACCGCAACTAGAGAAAACACTAGCGTGCGGCCAATAACGCCTAAAATACTTGGTTGGATCATTTCTTGATGCATAATGCTTCCCCGTTAAATATTACAAAGTAATTACAATATGATGAAATTTTAGAAAATGCGCAATAGTTAACCAGATTAAATTTTTGTGACAACGTAATTGCATATACATCTGCTATACAGAAAAGCCTTACTTACTAACCCGAAAAGCACCGTCAGAACACGGCTAAAATGTTTCAAATTCCCGGGCTAAGCAACTCTATTTCTTGAATTGATACCGCAAATTGTCCAGTATGGAGACAGTAAAGTAATAAAAGGATAAGGATGAATGAGAAATCCAACCCCTCGCCTGACGCTACGCGTAATTGAAAAAAGTGACTATGCCGAATTGGAAGCGTTGATGGATTTAGTTTTTCATGACGTGGGTGGTTCATGGCCCCGCATGACAATCATGGATTTAATTCACCAGTTTCCGGACGGACAAATTTGTATTGAAGATGATGGCAAAATTATCGGCGCCGCTCTGACTATCAAAGTCGACTACAACCGTTTCTCACTTCCTCACGTATATACTGACATCATCAATGAAAACAACGTGATTCAGCACAAAGCTAACGGTGATGCACTGTACGGATTAGATGTGTTTGTACACCCGGATTACCGCGGTTTAAGGCTGGGGCGCCGCCTGTACGCTGCACGTAAAGAGCTGTGCCGTAGTACCAACTTAAAAGCGATTCTTGCCGGTGGACGTATCCCGGGCTATGACCAGTACGCTGACACCATGCCCGTCACAGAGTACATTGAAAAAATCAAACGTCGTGAGCTTCACGACCCTATCCTCTCCTTCCAGCTTTCGAACGACTTTGACGTTAAACGCATTATGCGCCGCTACCTGCCGGAAGATGATAGCTCACGCGGTTACGCCACCCTGTTAGAATGGGATAACTTCTTTTACGAAGATGATGTCAGCTCAATTCACGATATAGAAAAAACGCTGATTAGAATCGGCATTATTCAGTGGCAAATGCGTGCGGTTACCAGCGTTGATGATTTGATGGATCAGGCAGAGTTCTTTGTTGACTCTCTTTCTAATTATCAGGCAGATTTCGCCCTTTTCCCTGAGTTTTTCAATGCACCGCTTATGGGGCTAAAAAACGATCAGAATAGTGTAGAAGCGATTCGCTTCTTGGCGTCATTCAGTGAACAAATTAAGCTTAAGTTCTCAGAGCTCGCCGTTGCCTATAACATTAATATCATCGCAGGTAGCATGCCCGTATTAGATGACGGAATACTTTATAACGTCTCTTATCTGTTGCACCGTGATGGCACAATCGACGAGCAACGCAAAATTCATATTACCCCACATGAAAAACGTGACTGGGTTATTGATGGTGGCGATAAAGTCCAGGTCTTTGAAACCGACGCAGGCCGGGTGGGCATTCTAATCTGCTACGACAGTGAGTTTCCTGAACTGGGCCGAATGCTGGCAGAACAAGATGTACAGATACTCTTTGTCCCTTTCTGGACTGACACCAAAAACGGTTATCAGCGCGTTCGTATTTGCTCACAGGCCCGGGCGATTGAAAACGAATGTTTTGTGGCGATTGGCGGTAGTGTCGGAAACTTGCCTCGGGTAGATAACGTTGATATCCAGTACGCACAGTCAGCAGTATTCTCGCCATCCGATGTTTACTTCCCTCACGATGCGACTATCACTGAGGCCAGCCCGAATACCGAGATGATCATTTTCGCAGATGTTGATTTAGATAAGCTCAAACAGTTGAATACGGAAGGTTCAGTGACCAATCTTCGTCATCGCCGAATGGATCTATACGGCGGATTTACTCAGGGAAAACAGGCATCAAAATCATAGATTAGCCATTACTAAAAAGCCCAACTGGAAATACAAAGTGAGGGAGCGATAAGCTCTCTCATTGTCGGCCAGTTGTACATTCAAAAATGCACGCAACTAAATTTTTTTGCGTGCTACTTCAAACAAATATTGATCGTCGCGCCATCTGCGCTTATTGTAATTTGCGATTAGCAAGATATGGAAATCTTTATGAATACCGCATTATTAGGAATGTTTATTCCTACTTTCTTTTTTGTGTCTATTACTCCCGGCATGTGCATGACGCTCGCACTGACGTTAGGTATGACAATCGGCTACAAACGCACGTTATGGATGATGATTGGCGAACTGGTCGGTGTCGCCGTAGTCTCTGTTTCAGCGGTGGTTGGTATCGCAGCCGTTATGTTGACCTACCCATGGCTGTTTACCGTATTAAAAACGATTGGGGCCTGCTACCTATTCTACCTCGGTGTGCAAATGTGGTTATCTCGTGGCAAACTAGCAATCAATGTCAATGAGGCCGAACAACACCAGGGGAGTAATTGGGAGTTGGTTGCACAAGGCTTTATAACAGCCATTGCCAATCCTAAAGGTTGGGCATTTATGATTTCCCTGCTGCCTCCGTTTATCGACCAGTCTGCCAGTCTAACGCCTCAGCTAATGCTGTTAGTATCAATTATTCTTCTTTCTGAGTTTGTATGCATGACCCTATATGCAACAGGTGGTAAAGGATTGAAGCGAGCTTTAGGAAAAACGCAGAATGTGCGCCTGATGAATCGTATTTCAGGCTCATTAATGATGGCGGTAGGTGTATGGCTATTCTTGAGCTAGAGCGCGTCAATAACAGAATTCGTCAGTTCACTAGCCTGATATAATCAGCTAGTGTTGACTTAAGATCTGTTCACCTTCGAATATTTACCGATATTCCATTGATCATTTTCAGGGCATCCTTCTGATTTTTCTTGGCATACCCCAGAGCTGATCACCCTACTGATCGGTTAAAAATGTGCAAGAAGTTACATACCTTTAGCCATTTGTTTCATATCTTCAATTTAACGGCTTCTTTATACTTCTTACATATTACAAATAATAAGGCTAAAGGTATGACCGAATACGAAAAAATGGTCGCAGGACATCCCTACAATATCAACGATCCAGAGTTAGTAGAAATTCGCTACCAAACCAGAGATAAAACCGATGAATTTAATCAACTGAGCTCTCGTCAGGTAGAAGAAAAAAATGCTTTGATTAAATCTATATTTAAGCAGATTGGTGACAACGTTCATTTAGAAAAGGGCGTTCGCGTTGATTATGGAATTAATACCGTGCTGGGTAACAATGTGTTTATAAACTACAACTTTGTGGTTCTCGATTGCTGCCCGCTGACCATTGGAGATAACGTCTTTATTGCGCCGAATGTACAAATGTATACCGCGATTCATCCACTAGACCCACAAGAACGCAAACAGCATATTGGTCAGGCAATGCCAATTACTATTGAAGATGATGTATGGATTGGCGGAGGAAGTATTATTCTGCCGGGCGTTACTATCGGTAAAGGAACAACCATCGGCGCGGGTAGCGTAGTTAATAAGTCCATTCCCGCAAATTGTGTTGCGGTTGGTAACCCGTGCAAAGTTGTTCGTTCACTAGAATTTGCTCAATAACGCTCCACAACCATTTCAAACAGCCTTGGCTGAACAACATCAGTTGAGGCTGGGTAATTGCTATTCCACCCTTACTCTTAAAAAACGGGCAAATCTGGGTAGCCCATTGCTGGTATATCCATTGAAACGGTAAGTAATCACATCACCGATAGCAGGAGGATTATTTCGTTGCTCATCGCTGAAACCAGAGCCTATGTAGAAGGTATACCCATTCGCGACCTCAACTAAAACGGACCCCATCAGCCCCTGATATTTCCCTGTTCCTTTTCTGTAGCCAATCACTCTGGCTTCCGCATCCTGATGCTTTTTAACTTTAATCAGATCATCGCTTCTTCCAGCCCGGTATAAACTCTCAATTCTGCGAAGCATCACGCCTTCAGCACCTGAATTAGTCATTGAATCCAACAGCGTCAATAAATTGGATTCTGACGTTATTGCGTTGTGTTCAATATACCCAAGGTGTTCGGTACCACTCTTTTCGACCCAATTAACTAACTTGTGATAGCGCTGTTCGAAACTCCACCTGTTGTCTGCCCCGGGCAGGTCAAACAACATAAAACGAACCTGACGCCACGCCTGTTCATCCGGCTCCTGATCTAAGACCGTGCTCTGGACTAAATTGAATTGCCCTCGACCACACCAGAGTTCACCTTCCACGGCAAAGTCCGGCAGTGACTTAATAAAATAATCTGGCGCATGAATAAGTTTACCTTTTCGGGTCAGTAACTCTCGCCCAGTCCAGACAGCTCGAATACCATCAAGCTTCTCACTAACCCAATACTGACTCAGTGGCAAACCACTTTCATACTCACTGGCAAGAACAACCTTGGGAGCCGCTTCTGCTGCAGTGCTCTCGCCAATACCTATTCCACTCAACCCAGCAGAAAGCAATACAACTTGTTGCCCAACCTTTAACCACTCCATTTTCAGCATAGATCCGTTCCCCGTTAGCCATCGATGTACCGCTCAACAACATCACATTCCTTTTAGCCAACACATCCTCCCCTGCCATTTATTCGGCACACCCAACTGAAATACCCACCCACTCAACAAACTTTACATTAACTATTTACAGGGACAGGCACCTTATGAAAGTAACAATTCCCTCAATTTCATTAAGTTGTAGTTTCAGTCGTATGGTTTTACTTAGACTATTTCGGTAAACCTTGGTTTGGCTATATTGACTACTACGAATTGTCAACCAAAACGGTTATACAATGACAACAGCCAGAAATCAGCAAATCTGCCTTGAGGCAACACCCTATTACCACTGCGTTTCACGCTGTGTTCGACGAACCTTTTTGTGTGGTTATGATGAGCAATCTCAAAAAAGCTACGAACATCGTAGAGGCTGGATTGAAGACCGAATTAAACAACTCAGTGCAATCTACTGTGTAGATATTTGTGCGTATGCAGTAATGAGTAATCACTATCACTTGGTATTGCATATTAATAAAGAGCAAGCTCAGTCTCTCAGCAAGATAAACGTTATAGAAAGGTGGACATCCTTGCATGCGACTCCTGTTTTAATACAACGTTACCTGAACCAAGAACTAAAAACTCAGGCTGAATTTGATTCAACTCATCAGATAATAGAACAATGGCGTGAACGACTTTACGACCTAAGCTGGTTTATGCGTGAACTCAACTTTGATATTGCAATAAAGGCTAATCAGGAAGATAAATGCAAAGGCCATTTTTGGGAAAGCCGTTATAAAAGCCAGGCGCTCTTGGATGAAAAAGCACTAATCGCGGCTATGGCTTATGTAGACCTTAATCCAGTCAGATCAGGTATTGCACAAACACCAGAAACATCGCAGCACACCTCTGTCAAAACTAGAATAGATGAACTAAAAACCGACCAACCGATAACACCTTCTTGGCTTCACCCATTTATAGGTGAACAGAGTAGCCACAATCTCTCAGGTATCCCACTACGACTAATAGATTATTTGCAACTGGTAGACTGGACGGGCAGGGAGTTTCGCCAGGGCAAGTATAGTATTAGTGACATCCAGCCCCCCTTGTTGGAACGTATCAATTTAACATCAAAAGAGTGGCTGAAAGTCTGCACCCAACTGGAAAGAAAACGTTCACTATTCGTCGGAACTAAACAGAGCCTAATACACGCAATTCCTCAGTTTCAGAGAAGCCGAATATCCGGATATCGACTAAATTGATTTCACGACAAACGCCCCGCTCCTTAATTCGCAGTCACACTGTGGTTAATCAAACCCTCAAACCACAAACAGCTTATAAATCGTTAAAATAAGAAGTTGTAATAACAATGCCCAACCCTAAATTAAAGGTTTCAATTTAGAAGAGAGACTAGATAAGGCGTAATACACTTCTGAAGTTAAGATGGCTGTCCTGATTTGGAGGTTCTGATTTGAGGTGCCTGTCCTGATATTATAATATTATAAGGAGAGGAAAAACGACAAAGCCCTGATAACTCAATGAGTTATCAGGGCTTTTTGAATAAATGGCACGCCCTACAGGATTCGAACCTGTGACCACCTGCTTAGAAGGCAGGTGCTCTATCCAGCTGAGCTAAGGGCGCGCTACAGGGAAAGGATTATACGAGTTAAGGGCTGTAAATCAATGTGTTTATCTTAGATTATGATTTAAATGACTAAAATTTTGCCAGTTAATGCGTAACTGTCGAAATTAACACCGAAGCAAACGTTTGCTTATGGATGTTAATCAAATTATCTGCGACAATGCGCGCAGAATTATTCGCAATAAATGTGAAGGAAAGTCATGACCGCTCAAAATATTGATGGAACACTCATTTCGAAAACAGTGCGTTCGGAAGTCGCCGCTCGTGTAAAAGCACGTACCGAGGCTGGATTACGCGCTCCAGGACTGGCAGTGGTTCTTGTTGGTGAAGATCCAGCATCGCAAGTTTATGTTGGCAGTAAACGCCGGGCTTGTGAAGAAGTTGGCTTTGTATCTAAATCTTTCGACTTACCGGCTACAGCTTCTGAGGCAGAATTGCTGACTCTCGTTGATCAGTTAAATGAAGATCCGGAAATCGATGGCATTCTTGTTCAGTTGCCTCTGCCAGCAGGAATAGATACAACGCATGTGTTGGAACGTATTGCTCCACACAAAGATGTAGATGGCTTCCACCCATACAACGTGGGACGCTTAGCTCAACGTATCCCAACGTTACGTTCTTGCACGCCAAAAGGTATCATCACACTATTAGACCGTTACAACATCCCTATGCGTGGTAAACATGCGGTTGTTGTGGGTGCATCAAATATTGTTGGTCGTCCTATGACACTAGAATTACTATTAGCGGGATGCACGACCACTACTTGCCACCGTTTTACCAAAGATCTGGAAAGCCATGTACGTCAGGCTGATATCTTAGTTGTCGCAGTCGGTAAACCAAACTTCATCCCTGGTAATTGGATTAAACCAGGTGCAGTTGTTGTTGATGTGGGTATTAATCGAATGGAAAGCGGCAAGTTAATCGGTGATGTGGAGTACGATGTTGCACGTAACAGTGCAAGCTTTATAACGCCTGTTCCGGGTGGTGTTGGCCCAATGACGGTTGCAAGCCTGATTGAAAATACCATGTTAGCCTGCGAACAGTTTCAGGCTAAAAACTAACTAATAATCTACATAAGTTTTTGAGCATTGCTGTTTTTTCGGCGCAATACTCTGAACACTAACTTATCCAGGTTGGTATAAAAAGGGCTCAAACGAGCCCTTTTTAACACTCATGTTTAATATACGATTCTATCCGCTAAATGGCTCACCGCTAGCGCAAAATAATACGAACGGTTCCACTTCATTAATACGTTATAGTTATTATAAACAAGATAAGTGCGCCCATTTTCATCATCAGGCATGATTAGCCAGGCTTTGATATCATCAGTCAGCTTAGGCAATGGCTGACCATTGTAACGGGTAATACCAAGTTCACTCCACTGCTGAAGATACTTCGCTTTATCCGATTTTCGCCCTTCAAGAGTCTTATCAAACCCTTTCGGTACTTTTACCTGCCGCCCCCAGGTGTATTTATCATCCCATCCAGACTGACTCAGATAATTGGCCGTAGAAGCGAACACATCAGCTTTACTGCCCCAGATATCTTTCTTGCCATCACTATTGCCATCAGCGGCAAAAGAGAGGAATGAGCTTGGCATAAACTGACACTGCCCCATAGCACCGGCCCATGATCCTTTCATGTCATTGGGTGCAATGTGGCCTTGTTGCAGGATCTGCAATGCCGCCATGGTTTCTTTACGGAAAAACTCTTCACGGCGCCCGTCGTAAGCCATTGTTGATAAAGCGTCAATCACACTGTATTTACCCATCAACGCGCCGAAGTTGCTTTCTACTCCCCACAATGCAACGATAAAGCGCGGTTGCACGCCGTATTGTTCGCCAATACGACGTAATTCCTGATAATGCTTCTCGTACAAAGCGCGCGCTTGCTTCACTTTCCACTCAGGTACCGCTCGTGGAATGTATTCATCAAGAGTTAATTTTTTTTCTGGCTGATTGCGATCCGCCACCACTGCACGTGGTTTATACTCAACCTCTGCAAAAGCAGACTGAAGAACCTGCTCTGATATTCCTTCCTGACGAGCTTGTTGCTTAACCCCTTCAACGTACTGTTCGAAACTCACTTCATTCGCGATGACCGGCGAAGAAAGACTTAGCCCCAAAACAACTGACAATAATTTTCTCAAGAGATCCTCCTTGAGTCTTTTCACTCAGGACTTGTTCCGAGCTTTTCTTTCTTTATGTTGTTCTAATAGGTTCTCTGGTGGCGGTGGCAATTGCAAGAAGAAACCTTGTTCATCGAGCGAGGCTTTGACTTTTTCCACATTTACTTGTGCAAGTTGTCGAGATTGCAGGTTTACCAGCATAACGAAAATAGGCTTGCCAAAAGTTTTCATTAGCGCTTCCGGAACCTGCGAGAAATCATCTCTTTTAGGAATGTAAAGATAAGTGCCTTCTTTGTTGGAACTTTTGTAAATAGAACAAAGCATGATGAGCCTTTTATTGTAATTAACCGCCGCTGATGGTGGTTTTGTCCAGAAATGGTCAAGATTCGATGAATCTGCAACCAAATCACGTAATTCATGGCAAGATAACTTGCTGAGCTTGGGCGCTGAATATAACATGATAACCCTAGTCTCAGGCAACGCTCTTCTTATTGTAGCCAAGAGTTTATGAGGTCAACGTTTCAATGTCTAATACACCTGACCTAAAAGGTAGTAGTTTCACTTTGTCAGTTTTACACCTTTCTGACAATCAAATCACTAACACAATCGAATTTCTAAAAGAGAAAGTTGCTCAGGCACCGGCTTTCTTTGCTAATGCGCCAGTTGTGATCAATATTTCCAAGGTGGAAGGTGATATCGATTTCGCTGCACTCAAGCAAGGTATCAGCGATGCAAGTCTGATCCCGGTGGGAATATCAGGCTGCAAAGATAAGCGCAGCCAAACACTGGCTTATGATGCCGGGTTCGCTGTAATGACAGCCAGTAACTCTCCAACAAATGCCCCTGCGAAAATGGCCCCAACAAAAGTGGTTAAAACCCCAATCCGTTCTGGTCAGCAAGTGTACGCTAAAGATGGCGATCTGGTGATTTTGAATCATGTTAGTGCCGGAGCCGAAGTGATTGCTGATGGCTCTATTCATATCCACGGCACATTACGTGGGCGAGCAATTGCCGGCGCTAGTGGCCAGAAAGAAGCACGTATCATTTGCCACGATTTACAAGCTGAGCTAGTCTCCATTGCCGGAAACTATTGGCTTAGTGATCAAATTGAAAGTGAGTTCTGGCAACAAAAAGTTATGCTTAGCATGAACGACGACTCACTAGTATTCGAATCTATCGCAATTTAAAGTTCTAAAGGAAATAATTAAATGACACGCATTATTGTCGTAACGTCAGGTAAAGGCGGTGTGGGAAAGACGACTTCTAGCGCCGCTATTGCGTCAGGCTTAGCCTTGAAAGGCAAAAAAACTGCAGTGATTGATTTTGATATCGGCCTGCGCAACCTGGATTTAATCATGGGTTGTGAACGCCGTGTGGTTTATGACTTCGTCAATGTTATCAACGGTGAGGCGACTCTGAATCAGGCGTTGATTAAAGATAAACGTAATGAAAACCTGTTTATTCTGCCAGCTTCACAAACGCGCGATAAAGACGCTCTAAGCAGAGATGGCGTTCAACGTGTATTTGATGAACTCAAAGAGATGAACTTCGAATTTATCATCTGTGATTCTCCGGCTGGTATCGAGCAAGGCGCGTTAATGGCACTTTACTATGCAGATGAAGCCATTGTGACAACCAACCCTGAAGTTTCTTCTGTACGAGATTCTGATCGTATCTTAGGCATTCTTGATTCTAAATCATTACGCGCCGAACAAGGTCTAGAACCCGTTAAACAGCACCTACTGCTAACTCGCTACAACCCTTCTCGTGTTAGTCAGGGAGACATGTTGAGTGTGGAAGATGTCGAAGAAATATTACATGTGCCACTAGTCGGTGTGATTCCTGAAAGCCAAGCCGTATTGAATGCGTCAAACAAAGGCGTTCCGGTTATCTTTGACGAACAATCCGATGCTGGTCAGGCATACGATGATACGGTTGAGCGTCTATTAGGTCAGGAAATCGAATTACGATTCCTTGCTGAACCTAAAAAAGGCATCTTTAAGCGACTGTTTGGGGGATAACTGAATACTATGTCTTTACTTGAATTTTTCCGTCCGCAGAAAAAAACATCCGCGAATTTAGCCAAAGAGCGATTACAAATCATTGTTGCAGAACGTCGCAGCCAAAACGATCCGGCTCCGGAGTATCTGCCGCAACTTAAAGACGATATTCTAAAAGTTATCGCTAAGTACGTTGCTATCGATCCTTCAATGGTCGATCTTTCGTTCGAACACAAAGATGATGATATTTCTGTTCTGGAGCTGAATGTTAAGCTTCCGGACGACGAAAAATAATTAAAGCCGAAACCCATCGGCTTACTTAACCTGAACGACGAACAATGCTCGTTCAGGTTAATTTTAATCCACCAGTTTCGTTAAACGCTCACCTAAAATAGGTAATCGCCAGCCAGTCATCACGTCCGGCAAATTTTCTGGATCTCTGTCCTTAATCCATACCCAGCTAAGCAGTTGGTTGAGTTGCTTTTTAGACGCAAGAAATTCGGTGGCTAACCCAGTTGTCTGAGAGACAACTTTGACTTCGTCCTTAAGCTTTTTGAATAACTGCTTATAGCCCGGATAATCCATCAAAGGAACAATCTTCTGTGGATAATCAGCTTCTGCTGTCTGCTGTGCAGTTTTAACCATATGAATAATTTTGCCACTGTGACGACGGACAGCATGAGGGTCTACCCCCTCTTCAATCATACGCTTTGGACTACGCAATGACTTTCGCGCAATCGTCAGCAACTCGTTCTCACGAATCACAAAATTCAGTGCCAAATCTCGCTTAATCGCTTCATGATAACGCCATGTTGCCAGTGGCTTTAGCACTGCCAATTCAGCTGGCGAGAGTTGCCAGGCACCTTTGATTTCCAGATAAACGTCCTCTGGATCAACCGTTTTAAGCCGCTTTTCTACCAATAACTCTGACTCTTGAAGTGCTGCATCTAACCAACCAGCCTGAGTCACTTTTTCCAGTAACTGTTCGTACATAGGAAGCAGATAAAACACATCTGCCGCAGCATAGTCCAACTGTTTTTGCGACAGTGGACGCGCCAGCCAGTCGGTGCGCGATTCGCTTTTATCCAGTTCAATACCAAGTAGGTCTTTAGCCAGTGACGCAAACCCTGTCGATAGCCCGTAGCCTAGAAATGCAGCCATGACCTGTGTATCAACCATTGGGAAAGGAACACAACCAAAGGCATTTTGAAACACCTCCAGATCCTCACCACATGCATGCAACACTTTCATCACTGATGCATCTTGTAACAACTCAACAAACGGACTCATATCGTCCACCGATAGTGGATCAATCAAAGAAAGTGTTTCACCATCAAACAGCTGAATAAGCCCTAATTGAGGATAAAACGTGCGGGTACGTACGAATTCGGTATCAAGCATAACAACGTCAGCATCGCGTGCAGACAAACAAATTCGTTTAAGATCATTAAGCTGTGTAATTATTTGATAGTTCACAAATATCCTACTTTAAGTCTCCCTCTGTACTATTTGACATAGCCATCCGGGAATTAAAAATGCCGACGGTTTAAGTCGGCATTGTAGCATTAAATAACATTGAGGTTTAAAAGCTTATGCGCTCTTAGCCAGTGTCTGTTCGTTTTCTTCACGTAGCACGCGTCGCAAAATTTTACCGACATTAGTTTTTGGCAATTCATCTCTGAATTCCACCAGCTTAGGCACCTTATAGCCGGTCAGGTACTCGCGGCAATGTGTAATCACGTCATCTTTGGTCAGGCTTGGATCACGCTTAACCACGTAAATTTTAACCACCTCACCAGACACTTCATGCGGCTGACCAATCGCAGCCACTTCCAACACTTTACCGTGCAGAGCAACCACATCCTCAATCTCATTAGGATAGACATTAAAGCCAGAGACCAGAATCATATCTTTTTTGCGGTCAACAATATGGATCAGATGCTGCTCACCGAACTTAACGATATCTCCTGTGGCTAACCAGCCCTCTTCATCAAGGACTTCTTTAGTCGCTTCCGGACGTTGCCAGTAGCCCTGCATCACCTGAGGGCCTCGAACCTGCAATTCACCGATTTGATCATTGGGTAAAACATGACCGTCTTCATCAACAATCCGAACCTCCGTTGAAGGTACCGGTAAACCGATTGCACCAGAGTACTCCGTTAAGTCGTACGGATTTCCCGTCACCAACGGCGAACATTCTGTTAAACCATAACCTTCTAACAGGTGAATACCTGTAGTTTGCTTCCATTTATCAGCCACAGCACGTTGTACCGCCATTCCGCCACCAACAGAAAGCTTGAGGTTGGAGAAATCAAGCTCATGGAAATCTTCATTATTAACCAGTGCGTTGAACAGAGTATTAACCCCGGTGATCGCAGTGACTGGGGTTTTCTGCAACTCTTTAATAAAGCCCGGAATATCTCGTGGATTGGTAATCAACAGGTTATTACCGCCCATTTCAATAAATAACAGACAGTTAACCGTTAACGCGAAGACGTGATACAGCGGCAAAGCCGTTACAACCAACTCCCTGCCCTCACGCAATACCGGCCCATAGGCACCTTTCGCCTGAAGCACATTGGCAATCATATTCCTGTGAGTAAGAATAGCCCCTTTTGCGACACCGGTTGTACCACCGGTGTATTGCAAGAATGCAATGTCATCACCAGACATAAAAGGTTTAACGTATTGCTCTCTGCGGCCTTTACGTATCGCTTTACGCATTGAAATAGCGCCGGGTAGATCGTACTTCGGCACCATGCCCTTAACGTACTTAACCACAAAATCGACTACGGTGCCCTTCGCTCGGGGCAACATTTGCCCCAGACTGGTTAAGACCACATGTTTAACCTGTGTGTTATCAACTATCTTCTCCAGGGTACTGGCAAAGTTAGAAACAATGACGATAGCACGGGCATCAGCATCATTTAACTGGTGTTCAAGTTCGCGGGGAGTATACAGCGGGTTAACATTGACAGCGATTAGGCCAGCGCGTAAGACCCCAAACAGTGCAACAGGGTATTGCAGTAAGTTCGGCATCATGAGCGCAACACGGTCGCCCTTTTTCAGCTTAAGATCATTTTGCAGGTAAGCAGCAAAAGCACGGCTACGCTCTTCCAGTTTTCGGAAGGTCATCACCGTCCCCATATTGGTAAATGCAGGCTGGTCAGCGAATCGATTAACCGATTGTTCAAACATTTCGACCAGTGATTGATACTGGTCGGGATCAATGGTTTCCGGTACGTCTTTTGGATAACGTGAAAGCCAAGGTTTATCCACGGTTCTACTCCTCGTTATTGGCTGGCTTTTGAATATGACTAAAGCATCTTTGTTGCCATTATTGTTATGGCGCTTATTACAGCACAGCCTCAGTGCTTGAGCACGTAACAGCCAAACACTTGTTTAAATTTTGTTAACTACACCAAAAATTAGGTCTGCGACGACCTCCGGGTGCTCTAAATGGCAGTGATGACCACCAGAAATAGTGAACGTTTCTAAGACATTTTTTGCCGAATCACTATCACGCTTTAACAGGTTTGAATAACCCTGCTTACCTATAATTAAGCGTTGTGGACATTCAATCGCTGACATAATTGCACGGGCATGCTCTGGTGACATCCGATATAAGGAGTCACTTTTTAGTTTTCTGTCATGCCGCCACACCCATTTCCCCTCGACGATACTCATACCCCGCTCCACTATGGGGGCGATACAAGCTTCAGGGAGTTGATTCACATGGGCTCTATGCTCAATAGCCTGAGCTAAAGAGTGATAAAAACGTTCAGGTTTTTTCCTCAGGCGCTGACGGCTAATAACGCCATTTCGCAACCTTTCGACACATTTGTCAGCAGGTTCTGCCAATGGCGCGTATCCTTCAATCTGGATTAGACCATCGACTTTCTCAGGAAAGGCGGCACTATAGCAACTTGCTACCAAAGCACCAAGTGAATGACCAACAATCAGTTGTTTGTTTGCTGTTAAATTAATCAACATCTGACAAAGATCGTCAATATAATCATGAAATGGATAAAAGTTGCTGCCATATTTATGCTCTGATAAGCCATGACCGGGTAAGTCGATTGCGCACAAATGGAGCTGAGGGGCAAGTTTATACAGCGCTTCCATGACCGAAAAGAAACTGGCGGCATTATCCAGCCAACCATGAATAAAAACGACCGAGACTTCGGCCGTTTTTACATCCCCAATTTCAACTGCCGCAACCTTTCCGCAATCAATCGGGTATTGAGTTGATTTTAACATCACTTCACTTCTTGAATCACACGTCCTTGACGGTATAAGTCGCTTCTGTCGCGGCAAAAATAACTGATACAAGGATAAAGATAAGGACCAGAGTCTTCCATAATAATACGCTCTTCAACCCGCCACAGGTGGTAGCCTTCAACCGTCATAACCGGAAATGTGTGTTCTGACTCTCCCACAAGCCCGATTTCAGGCTCTGCAGTTGTACCAAGTAAGGTGATTAAACGTCCCGATGCATAAGTGATCGGATCCAAAAATTCATTCACATAGCCGACAAATCGCCCGGCAGGCTCCGCCTTTACACTGGGTCGCCCTGCACTATCAATTGGTACGTTAACCACTTCAATTCGTGTTTTATCTTTTAAATTCGTTACCTTGGCAATAACACCGCCAAGACGAACCTGGCTACCCTTTGCAGTCTCTTTTGATGTCCAACTCTGATAGTCAGTAATCACATGTTCCGAATTTGCTTCGAGCTCTGACGGCAGCGTTGAACAGGCGGAAATCAACAGCACCGCAAAAAGGGCGAAAATGGATCGAAGGCGGATAAATTGCATAGTGTTCTCTCTGGGGGCTAATAAATAACAGTAAAACAGTCGACTCAGATATAGATATCGACGCCTAAAAGCTGGGCAAGTTCCTCTTTTTTGGCGCGATTCATAACATCCATATAGGCTTCCATCGCCTGTCTTGACTTACCTTCAGGTAGATCATATTCAACCTGAGCACGATGGATTTCAGACTCATCAACGGGACGAATAGAGTGCGAGACCGCTTCTGCCACTTTATTAGCACGTGCAGTAACTTCCTGACCTTTATTCGTTCCATTGTTTTTCTTTGCCTTCGATGTCCGATTAGTATTAGGGACATTGGCAGGCAAGCCATTAATTGAAACCATAATGCTCCTGTCAGTCAGGTGAAGCGGTTACCTCACCCGTTTATTTGATCGCATTTAACCCACACTGAAGTTCTTTACTCACGACCCGGAAGCTTTTTCCAGGCGACGGTATCACGCAGATAAACCGGGCTTGAATCTTCTACCGCTGTAGTGTTGCCTTTTGCCCATTCAAACTGCGCCAGATAAACAATATCTTCAGACTCAGGGTAAAGCACATCACTGTCAACAAAATCAAGCGGCATGGTTGCCAAGTCATCAGCGTATGTCTGCCAGCCAGTGCCAGCTTTTGCCCAGGTTGTCGTATCTTTTTCCGTTTGCTGAGCAACAATCGCCGGAGGAATAACACATTCGTTATCAACTTCACTCCAACTGCCGTCTTCTTGACGCTCAAAACGCGCCCAGTAAACCTCACTCATACGGGCATCAATCGCTGTCGCAACCCTTGTGTAGCCGTTTTTGCGATAGACGCCCTGCGCCATCGCCGCCAGTGTTGAGATCCCGATCATTGGCAAATCAGCACCGAACGCTAAACCCTGTGCAATTCCGATACCAATTCTGACACCCGTAAAACTACCCGGTCCACGGCCAAAAGCCAGAGCATCAAGATCATGAAGGGTTAAACCGGCTTCTTTAAGCACTTCGTCAACCATCGGCAGAATCTTTTTAGTGTGGTCTCGCGGAGCAAACTCACTACGTGCATACACCGTTTCACCAACCATTAATGCAACTGAGCATGTCTCTGTCGCGGTATCTAAGGCAAGAATTTTTGCGCTCATGAATATCTCTAATCTGTTTCTATTTCTGATAATTGAAGAAAGCTGTTCACTACATCCAAGTCTCTGGTACGAGGAATCGGAGGTAAACTACCGAGAAAGATACCACCGTAATCACGGGTCACTAACCGGTTGTCACAAATAATAAGTGCGCCTTTATCTTTCTTGTCCCGAATAAGTCGTCCTACTCCCTGCTTTAAAGTAATCACCGCATCAGGCAATTGTACTTGAGCAAATGGCTCTCCCCCACGCAACCGGCAATCTTCAATGCGCGCTTTTAGCAAAGGATCATCAGGAGCAGTAAACGGTAATTTGTCGATGATAACACAGCTTAACGCATCGCCTCTAACATCTATCCCTTCCCAGAATGCTCCGGTCGCAACCAAAAGCGCATTACCTAACTCCATAAACTCAGCCAGTGTTTTTTGTTTGCTGGTTTCCCCCTGCAAAAGGACAGGCAGATCTAATGTTTCACGGAACTTTTCTCCTAACTCTCGCATCATGCTATGAGACGTACAAAGGAAAAAACAACGGCCATCATTCTGCTCTATAACCGGCGCTAACATCCGTACCAGTTTATCCGCTAAACCGGGACTGTTTGGCTCAGGCAAGTAACGTGGCACACACAAACGTGCCTGATTTGTATAGTCAAACGGGCTGGGTAGCGAGAATTGCTCGGCTGGCTTGAGCCCGAGGCGATGAGTGAAGTGACCAAAATCGTCATTCACTGCCAGTGTTGCAGAGGTAAAAATCCAGGTCCCCTGCTTCATTTCCATCTGCTCATGGAATTTATCCGCCACTGAAAGCGGCGTAATATGCAGGCTGAAGTGGCGTGGTGTGGTATCAAACCAATAGGAGTAACCGGTAATCGATACATCACACACACGATCGATGCGACCTTTAATCAAATTGGCCCGTTCAAAGGCGGTATCCAGCAACTGACTGCGACCAAGCGCAATTTTAAGCACATCGATGGCAAAGTCTAAGCTGTCTTTTACTCGCTCAACTTCTCTTAAGATAGAAGGCGACGCCATAGCTTCACGCCAGTTACCGCGATAACCTGAATCACCCAGAACGATACGCAGATCCATTGACGACTGAACCAGTTTCTCGCCGACTTTCTGTAACTGACGCATATCCTTAGCTTCAGTCCGATAGGCAATTTCGATGTCTTTGGCTAACTCTTGCATTTGTCGGCTGGATACCGACTGACCGAAATACTGGCTGGCAATATCCGGCAACTGGTGCGCTTCATCGAAAATAAAAACATCGGCTTCAGGAATCAACTCACCGAATCCGGTTTCCTTTATCGCCAAATCAGCCAGAAACAGATGGTGATTCACCACCACGACATCAGCTTCCAACGCACGGCGCCTTGCTTTAGAAACAAAGCAATCGGTATAACTCGGGCACTCTTTACCTAAACAGTTATCGTTGGTCGAAGTAATGGTAGGAATGATCATGCTGTCTTCTGGCAGATCGTCACATTCCCCCAAATCGCCGGTTCGGGTTTCCGACGACCAAGAGCGAACTTTTACCAATTGCGTCAGCAATTGTGGGTCGGCAGCGTCATTGGTATGACTCTCAACCATTTGCCGGCTTAATCTGTCGAGACACAAATAGTTAGCCCGCCCTTTTAGCAAAGCCACGTTGCCATGAAAGCCCAAAGCATTGGTCATCAATGGTAAATCACGGTGGAAGAGCTGTTCTTGCAGGTTCTTGGAACCGGTACTGATGATGGTTTTTTTACCGCTTAACAAGGCCGGGACTAAATAGGCAAATGTTTTACCTGTTCCCGTCCCTGCTTCTATGACTAACTGATTTTCATCCGCTATTGCTTTAGCAACAGCCTGAGCCATATCAATTTGAGCCTGTCGAGGTTGGAAGCCAGGAATAGCTTTACCAAGCGCGCCTTGCTGCGAAAAGGTTTTTTCGATCATCCACGTCAATTAATTAGGATAGTTTGGCGCGATTATGGCAGGTTTTTATCCTGGCTGCGAATTTGTCAGGGTTGAATCAGAGTCATACCTGAAGCGACATTAAGCTAACAAGAACCGGGAATAGTAAGAACTTCCCGGATTCTGATTCTATTCGGTTGGTTCGTTATTACCTCCGGCTTAAATAGCGACTCAGCCAGGGTGAAGATACATCGGAAGTTTGCGTCATCATCGCTTTAGCCGCTTCAGCAGGCGATGCTTTGCTTTCCCACATTGTGGCCAGAATATCATCATCAATACTGTTGTCCCCCAACAATGCTGTGACACGTTCAACGTACAATTTACGTGCAAGTAATTCTTTGTCCATAAAACACCACCATTAACTCTTAATCGATAAATGTGACGAATTATTTAGCCGAGGGTTATTGGAGCTTGTTTAACTCCATTATTTTTGTTGAAACCACATTAATAATAGATTAAGTATATAGGTCATACATAGAGCTATGTCACCGTTCAGACTGGTCTAAACTGTTCAAACTTGTAAGCACACGCCCGGAAGTCGTATTAAATGGAAAGAAAAACACTCCTGACGCATTGTAGTGATGCGCCCGGACTCATCTCAAAAATTACTAATATCTGTTATAAACACCAACTAAATATTATTCATAACAATGAGTTTGTTGATAACACCAGCGGTCACTTTTTCATGCGTACCGAGCTGGAAGGCTATTTCAACGACCAGACTCTGCTTGCCGATCTGGATCAGGCTCTGCCTACGGGCGCAAAGCGAAAATTGGTAGATTCATCACGTAAACGCATCGTTATTCTGGTCACAAAAGAAGCTCACTGCCTGGGTGATATTCTGATGAAGAATTTCGATGGCAGCTTAAATGTCGAAATTGCAGCGGTAGCAGGTAACTATGATAAATTACAAAGCCTGACCGAAAAATTCGATATTCCTTATCACCATGTTTCTCATGAAGGCCTTAATCGCCAGGAGCATGAACAGCAGTTACTAAAAGTAATCGACCAGTACCAACCGGATTACATCGTTCTTGCTAAGTATATGCGCGTACTGACACCAAGCTTCGTTGAAAAATATCACCACAAAATCATTAATATTCACCACAGCTTCTTGCCTGCGTTTATCGGTGCTAAACCATACCAGCAAGCCTATGAACGAGGCGTTAAGATCATTGGTGCCACCGCGCACTTTGTGACTAACGATCTTGATGAAGGGCCCATCATCAAACAGGACGTTATACCGGTGGACCACACTCTGAGTGCTCAGGATATGGCTCAGGCTGGTCGTGACGTTGAGAAAAACGTACTCAGCAAAGCTCTGAACAAAGTGGTCAACGACCACGTTTTTGTTTACGGCAATAAAACCGTTATTCTTTAACGACAACCGCTTTAATCTAAAAACAGGGCGCTATCAAAGCGCCCTGTTTCATTTCATCCGGTAATCTACATTGGCTACCACTTTACAACGTTACCGCCAGTTTCACTCCCTGACGAATGGCTCTCACCGCATCCAGTTCTCCCGCCTGATCCGCGCCACCAATGACATGCAGTTTATCGGCCATTTGCGACCATTGTTCTTCAAACGGACGGACCGATTCCTGACCGGCACAAATAATCACTTTGTCTACCTCAAGCAGCTTTTCGTTTCCCTCTACCGAGATATGCAGCCCCTGATCATCAACACGGTTATATTCCACACCACCCAACATATTCACACCGCGTTTTTCTAAGGTACGCTTGTGAACCCAGCCGGTGGTTTTGCCCGGCCCCTTACCGACACGCCCCTTACGACGCTGCAGCAACCAAACCTCTTTATCACTTTGAGATTCCGGGTATGGATATAAACCACCGGGATGAGCGATCTCTTTATCAATCCCCCACTCATGTAACCAGTCATCCAGATCATGATTCAGAGGCTCTGTAATCATAGTCGCGACATCAACCCCTATGCCACCAGCACCAACAATAGCCACATTATTACCCACTGGCGTTTTCTCACGGATCAGTGTCTGATAATCAATCACTTTCTCGCTGTTTTCGATGCCTTCAATCGTCACTTTTCGTGGCTCAACGCCGGTTGCCATAACAACTTCATCATATTCGGACAGTAAGTCATAAGTTGCTTCTGTATTCAGGTGCAGTCTGACCCCCGTCTGATCAATCCGGTTGGCAAAATACCGAATCGTTTCGCGGAATTCTTCTTTACCGGGAATTTGCATGGCTAAACGAAACTGACCACCAATCCGATCATTACGCTCAAACAAATCGACCTGATGACCTCGTTCAGCCAGCGCAGTAGAACAGGATAAGCCTGCAGGCCCTGCACCGATAACCGCTATTTTTTTCTTGGTTATCGCTGGTTCAACCACAATTTCTGTTTCATAGCAGGCTCTCGGGTTCACCATGCAGGTGGCTCTCTTGCCTTTAAAGATATTATCCAGACAAGCCTGATTACAACCAATACAGGTATTGATCGAGGTGGCTTCACCTTGTTGTGCTTTAGCGACAAATTCAGCATCAGCTAAAAACGGACGAGCCATTGAAACCATATCAGCTTTTCCCGAGGCCAGAATACTTTCGGCTTCTTCCGGGGTATTAATTCGATTACAGGTGATGACCGGCACACTGAGATGGGACTTGATTTTTTCTGTCACCCAACTGAATGCGGCACGGGGAACCTGAGTCACGATGGTAGGAATTCGGGCTTCATGCCAACCAATTCCGGTATTGATCAGCGTAACACCGGCTTTTTCCAGCTCTTTCGCCAACATCAGCACTTCTTCAAATGTGCTCCCCTGTTCAACCAAGTCCAGCATAGACAAGCGAAAAATAATGATAAATTCTTCACCGACAACCTGACGAATGGCCCGAACAACTTCCAGAGGGAAACGGATACGATTTAAATAACTGCCACCCCATTCGTCGTAGCGCATATTGGTACGTTTACAAATAAACTGATTAATCAAATAACCTTCTGAGCCCATCACCTCAATACCATCATATCCGGCCAATTGAGCAAGCTCAGCACTATTAGCAAAATCCTCAATCGTGCTACGGATCTGGCGGGGACTCATTTCACCCGGAACAAATTTACCGATGGGTGCCTTAATAGCAGAAGCGCTTTGAGAGAACGGGTGCATCGCATAACGACCCGCATGTAATAACTGCAGTGCAATTTTGCCGCCGTGACGATGAACCGCTTCCGTTACAACTTTATGTGCCTTGGCATGCTTAGCTTTACTGAACTCAGCCGCAAAGGGATGTAAGCGTCCACGAAAGTTGGGAGAAAAACCGCCCGTGACAATTAAACCTACACCGCCTTTTGCTCTCTCTTCATAAAAAGCAGCAAGCTTATGTAAGCCTTGTTTATCTTCTTCTAATCCAGTGTGCATAGATCCCATCAGCACGCGGTTTCGTAGCTGAGTGAATCCTAAATCTAGTGGTTCTAACAGGTGTGGATACATGGCTGTGTCACCTTTATCGTTATTGTTTGTGGCCAGACCACAATATGACTCACAGAAACAAAAATCAAACAACTGTTTACATTTCTGCAACACCGATCAATCTTGCTGTTGTTTGCGTATACTAGATCACGTAGGATGCAACTAAATTAATATTCGAAGACTGCAGTAACGTTATACTAATGGTGGTTTCGAGTACTTTGCTGGAGAGACAATGAAAACAATATTCCGATTTATTGGGCTATTTTTTAAAGGGATTTGGAAACTCATCACTTTCATCCGTATAGCCCTCACCAACTTAATATTTTTACTCAGTATCGCCCTCGTTTATTTTATCTATGCTTATGAAGCTCCCGCCCCGGTCGTAGAAAAATCTTCCGCACTGGTATTAAACCTGTCGGGCCCGATTGTTGAACAAAGTAGCTATTTAAATCCGATGGATTCAGTGTCTGGCTCGCTTTTAGGAAAAGACCTGCCAAAAGAGAACGTGATCTTTGATATTGTTGAAACACTGCGCTACGCCAAAGATGATGACACCATTACCGGGTTAGTACTGTCACTGCGTGATTTACCCGAAACTAACCTGACCAAACTTCGTTACATAGCCAAGGCGATTAATGAATTCAAAGCGTCCGGCAAACCGGTTTTTGCTCAGGGTTCTATGTACAACCAAAGCCAGTATTATCTCGCAAGTTATGCAGACAAAGTCTTCTTATCACCGGATGGTGCAGTGCTGCTTCACGGCTATAGCGCATATAACATGTACTATAAAACCCTGCTCGAAAAACTGGATGTGAATACGCATGTCTTCCGTGTCGGAACCTACAAATCAGCGATTGAGCCATTCGTGCGAGATGATATGTCAGACGCTGCACGTGAGTCAGCATCACGCTGGTTAACTCAACTATGGGGCGCTTATGTCGATGACGTAGCCACTAACCGCGGTATTGATGCACAAACGCTCACTCCCAATACCGAAGAATTCCTTGAACTACTCAAGCAAAATTCCGGTGATTTAGCGCAACTGTCGCTGAATATCGGTCTGGTCGACGAACTCGCCACCCGCCAGCAAATCCGAACTGAGTTAGCCAATACATTTGGCAGTAACGGCAAAGACAGTTTCAACGCTGTGAGTTATTACGACTATCTACCAACGGTAGAACGCCCGATAAAAACGGCTTCTGACGATATTGCGGTTGTCGTTGCCAGTGGAACAATCATGGATGGTTCACAACCTCGTGGCAGTGTTGGTGGAGATAGTACTGCGGCGTTGCTGCGTGATGCCCGTAATGATAAGCAAGTCAAAGCTGTCGTCTTACGGGTTGATAGCCCCGGGGGCAGTGCTTTTGCGTCAGAAGTGATTCGCAATGAAGTTGAAGCTTTAAAAGCAGCCGGTAAACCGGTTGTAGTTTCAATGTCGAGCCTGGCAGCGTCCGGAGGTTACTGGATTTCAATGAGCGCTGATCAAATCGTTGCACAGCCAACCACGCTTACCGGTTCAATTGGCATTTTCAGTGTGATCACCACATTCGAAAAAGGACTCAATAAACTCGGCATCTATACCGATGGCATTGGTACTTCACCATTCTCCGGTGTGGGCATTACCACCGGTTTAAATGAAGCAGCCCAACAGGTACTGCAAATGGGCATCGAAAATGGCTATCAGCGTTTCATCTCCTTAGTCGGAGAAAATCGCAACATGTCGCTTTCAGAAGTCGACCGAATTGCTCAAGGAAGAGTCTGGACAGCTCAGGATGCTCAGGCACGTGGCCTGGTTGATAAACTCGGTGACTTCGATGATGCCGTAAAAGTTGCCGCACAACTGGCCAATCTTGAAAACTATAACCTGTACTGGGTTAGCAAACCTTTGAGTCCTGCTCAGCAGTTTTTACAGGAGTTTTTTGGTCAATTAAAAGTCCACTTGGGCTTAGACATGGCCAGTATCGTTCCACCAGCTCTGCAACCCGCAACAAAGCAGTTGATTAACGATGCTAGCCTAATGAACAGCTTCAATGATCCCAAAGGTCATTACGCATTCTGTCTTAACTGCCAGATAGAATAAAATAGCCTGCGGTAAAAATACCGCTACCATAAACAAAACGAATAAGGGGGTGAAAACAATCACCCCCTTTTTATTAATCCGCTTTCCGCTATAATCGCCCCACGTAATGTTCCTCCCTGACCCTGAGTAGCTCATATCATGGCTAGAAAACACATTTATATCGCCTATACGGGTGGCACCATCGGCATGAAAAAATCCGCGCACGGCTATGTTCCGGTAGCGGGTTTTATGGAAAAGCAGCTTGCTGGCATGCCTGAATTCCACCGTGACGAAATGCCGGAATTTACTGTTCATGAATACGAACCATTAATTGATTCTTCAGACATGACACCGCAAGACTGGCAGAAAATTGCTGATGATATTCAGGATAACTATGACAAATACGATGGCTTTGTCATTCTGCATGGCACTGACACCATGGCATATACCGCATCAGCGCTCTCTTTCATGCTGGAAAACCTGGCGAAACCTGTCATTGTGACAGGTTCACAAATCCCTCTGGCAGAACTGCGTTCAGACGGCCAGGCCAACTTGCTCAATGCGCTCCATATTGCCGCTAATTATCCGATTAACGAAGTCACGCTATTCTTCAATAACCAGCTAATGCGTGGCAACCGCAGTACCAAATCGCACGCTGATGGCTTTAATGCCTTTACCTCACCGAACCTTCCGCCTTTACTGGAAGCCGGTATCAATATTCAAGTCAGTAACGGCGTTGAGGTCGGTAAAGTTCCTGAAGGAGAGTTCAAAGTACATAAAATCACACCACAACCCATTGGTGTTATCACTATGTATCCGGGTATTTCTCATGAGGTAATTCGCAATACACTGCTTCAACCAGTCAATGCGATGATTTTACTGACATTTGGCGTGGGCAACGCACCACAGAACGCTGAACTGCTTGCTCACTTGCACAATGCGTCAGAGCGAGGCGTCATCGTCGTTAACTTAACTCAATGTTTGGCAGGTAAAGTGAACATGGGGGGGTACGCGACCGGCTGTGCGCTTGCAGATTCAGGGGTGATTAGCGGCTTTGATATGACGCCTGAAGCGGCGTTGGCCAAATTGCACTACTTACTGAGTCAGAATCTTTCATACGAAGAAATAAAAGATAAGATGCAGCAGGTACTGCGTGGTGAAATGAGTATTTAACCACAATCTAACCAGCGCTGGTTAACAGCTTGATAATACGTAAGAAAACCCCGCACATTGGTACGGGGTTTTCTGGTTTTAAACCGAAGAACTAGTCACTATTGGGGTTAATTCGTACGATATCCTGCTGGTTTTCATGAAAACGTTTTTTAAGTTCAGCTTTGGACTTAAAAACCATTTCACCACCAACACCAATGCTCATATGATCAGCATTAGTATTATTTTTTGATTGGTACAACATCACAGCCTGCATACAAGAGTCTCGCTGCTCCTGGCTAAGTACAGTACCTTCAGGCCACTTGCCTGTTTCTACAGCGAACAATAAACGCTCATAAGCTTCTGGAGTTATCGCATCAACAAGTTGATTGGCATCCATGACAAATTCCTAATCAGACAATTTGCGTCAACATAACTTGTTGGCATATTGAGTCAAGACAAGCTAAATAAATAAGTGTTTGAGATCACAACTGACAGCAGCGCATAGCCGTAATATTCCCAATATTCTGATTACTAATTTGCAGTTAACGGTCGCATAACACATTGAGCAGAATTCGCGGCATACGCTATCGCGACATACAATATGGTATAAACTCTGCATTATGATTAAATTTTATTCGATAATGACCGTATTCTCTTGTGAACCATCGCTTCACGGTGCAAACGACATTTTGGTTAAAGCATTTACAAATAATTGAAAATTATCATCAAGGTCAGTCGACCTTTACTACAGGTTAATAAGCCAAAATTTATGAAAAGTATAAAAATTGCTATTTGTCTTGTTGTGCCCATCGCACTTTCAGGATGCTTTGAAAACCGAAGAAGCACAGACAAACTCTGCGCTGAAAATCCGGTATTACAGTGTGAACGACTGAATGTAGGGGATGGCCAGTGCCGCCTGCCCAGAACAGATCTTATCTGGCATAAGTATGATGCGCTCAAAGACCCCAGTATTAGCAACAAAATTAAACAACACACTTTAACTCGTGAATACCGTCGATGTTTAGAGCTTGCTTCACAAATCCAGACCATTGACCAAACCGAGTTAAAACAAAAACGCGTGAATGCGCTGGTTAATGCTGCAGACGACATGGAACGCTTGGTTGAAGAGTTAAAACAGAACCGAACGCCGGAATCGCTGTATTTCCTTTGGAGCCAGGAAGGTGATCATCAGGCACGCCGAGAGTTTTTGCAGATGGAAGGACAGCCTGAACTTGAAACAGCGCAAATGCAATACGCACTGGCAACCTTCTATATAACCCGCGACCGCGAGAAAACACTAAAGCTACTCAATCACGCTTTAGAGTTAAGTGAACCGGACAACGTTAACGTAGAAGTACTAAAATCGCTGGCCAGTACTTACCATGGTGCAGGCGACAGAGAACGCGCCTATATATGGGCGATGGTCGGTAAAGAATTTAACGTACCAATTGCTTCTGAATCAGAGTTGGCACTAATGTACGGGTTTGATCAAGACAAATTTGAACGACTCGATCTCATAGCGGAAAAGGTCACTGATGCACTGGAGGAGGGGCAATACACCCCCCATACTATCCCCGACTCTCTCAAATAATGACTAAAAGGTTGGTGAAATTTCACCAACCTTTTTCGTAAGAAGTATCCTACTTATACTACTTTTTGTTGAAAATTAACGACACTGAATTGACACAAAAACGTTCACCCGTCGTCTTTGGACCATCCGGGAAAACATGACCCAAGTGGCTGTCACAGGCTGCACATCGTATCTCTGTTCTCACCATTCCGTGACTGAGATCTTCTAAATAACGAATTGCATGTTCATCAATTGGTGCATCAAAACTTGGCCAACCACAACCGGAATCATACTTATTTTCAGAGCTGAAAAGCTGGGCATTACAACAGGTACAGTGGTACGCACCGGTCTCTTTATTATGCAGTAATTTGCCAGAGAACGGCGCTTCGGTTCCCTGCTGGCGGCAGACATAATATTCATCTTCAGACAACTGTTCCTTCCAGTATTCATCAGGCTTCTGCATATCTTTGGCTTTTTGAACCACGCTTAACTTTCTCCATTTCTCTAATATTTATTTTGACTTTTTTGGCGAAAAACTTGCGCACATATCAATTTGTAGCACATACTTTTTTACCATAAATGTTCGGTTATTGGAGCAGCAATAACCTCGCTATATTGATTATTTTACGTCAACTGGTAGCAATAGAAAGCAGTAGCTCGTTTAAAATCTAATCACTTGTAAGTGATTGTGAAAAAAAGCGACAGTTTTTTTTGAC